>Ga0226835_1000342_pt1 | contig 62255 bp, 60 predicted proteins | sample LAC_MetaG_1_FD_163627 | JGI IMG/M metagenome (GOLD analysis project Ga0226835, IMG submission 163627) | Anaerobic ammonium oxidizing microbial communities from anammox membrane bioreactor (MBR) in UC Berkley, California, United States -... | ecosystem: Engineered > Bioreactor > Anaerobic >...
CAGCGTCGGCTTCCGCAATATTTGAAATTTCGAGGCTCAATCACGCGCCTGCTTGCTCGCTGTCTACGCTTCGCAGTTACGGTCTCCCTTCCTGCGCAAGACTCGCTTCCAGCTGCTGGCTAGGCTTGCTGGGTGGGACTTGTTTCCCACCGGGTTGCTACATGAGGTTTCGGTTGTTTTGCTTCTCTCACCTCCCCCTCATCGCGCTTCTCGTGGCGCACTACAAAAGTTCATTACCGTTGCAGCGAAAAAACTTTTTTCGAAAAAGAGATATGCCCCTCCTCAGAGTAGCTTTAACAGCAAGAAGCGAGGCAAGATAGAGCTCCCGCAGGATGCGGGTATAAATGACGTTAACGCATGGGACTCGGAGCTGAAGCGATTGACTGACGATAAGAAGGACCGGGACGACAGGGTCGTAGAGTTCAAACCACGCTCTCCTGAAGAATCGGGTGAGAAGAAGGAGCGGAAGCGACGCCCATCGAAGCGAAGCTGGCTCGAAAAACCTTCGGGAGCTTACAGCGCAGGTCAGATGCTCCTCTGCAAGATTGTTTCACCGGAAGGTGGCGGATACTCGGTTCTGATACTTCCGGACGATGTGCAGGCATATCTGATTTCGAATCGGCGACACAAGCCCGGCGAGCAAGTCTGGACCCAGTTTCTCTGCATTAGCGACGATCGATTGATGGTCAATGTGCTCGATCGAAATCCGGCGATTCCGCTGCAGCATTTTGCTCAGAACTACAAAATCGGACAGATCGTCAGTTGCAAGATCTTGCAGGGAAGACCCGGAGGCTATGACGTCATCGTCGGTGAGAACGACCTGCCGGCGGTGCTGAAAAGCAGCAGACGTCTCGATGTCGGCACCGAGGTCAGCGCTCGGGTGGAGATGGTGGATGAGGACCTGATCGTTCTCAATGAAGTTTTCAGAGCAAATTCAGACTAGAGCTCAGATTGATCTATTCTCCAGACTGGCAAGAAGCATACCGATATGAGGTTTGCGCTCAGGAGCTTTGAGGACGAGGGCGCCGACAACCAGGGCGAAGAGCGCGACCATGACAAGAAATGGCACGGGATCGCTGTTTACCATGAGGTCCAGTCGTCCGCCTACAATCGCTCCGGCAGCCGCTCCGGCAAAGAAACGAACCGAGGCATGGCGCCATGCCGACTGAGTCAGACAGGGAAAGAAAGCAAGCATGATCAGGGCGCCGGCGATGAGACCGAGTCCGGAGCCGTAGCGCATATTGTTGGGGAAAGTGATGTTATACAAATCGAGAAATGATGCTACCGAATTGAGAAACTGATTGTGGAAGTCCCGGGGCTCGAGAGTCATCGATGTTGCCGAAAGCGCATGGACCGTGCCATAGCTCCGCATGAAACACACCAGCTCCCAGGCATAGCCCATGACCACCGCCATGACAGCCGCCCCCGCGCCTATGAGCGCGACAGCAAGAAGGGCTTGCCCACCGGATTTAAGACAGGGAGCAAGAATTCTCATGGCAAGACCCCTCTATTGTGAGTGGAGTCGAATCTCTTCAGGGCTGAAGCCGCAATCAAGCAGACATTATGATCCCCTCCCGAGAGATCCACTGCTCTCTTGAAATTTTCCCTTGCTAAATCAATCCTGCCAGTCTGCAGATTGTAATAGCCCAGATTGACCAGAGTGGGAATGTGCCTGGGGTCCAGACGGCGAGCCGAGTTCAGAAGAGCCCGGGCGCGATCGAGTTCGCCTCTTCTCATACAGATGGTGGACAGCCCGACCTTAGCCGATACCAGATCCGGTTTTGCTTTCAACGCCTTAAGCCAGTGCTTCTCGGCCGGTTCCAGATCGTTCATACGGAACTCTACCCGGGCGAGGCGGTCGAAGCCGCTGGCAAAGCCGGGGTCCATGGCGGTTATGAACTCGAGTTTCTGACGAGCGACGGCATACTGCTTTTCGTTGATGTCGCCGGCTGATTCGTTATAGAGATAATTGCGCAGAGTGGTTTTTCCACAAAATAGAATCAGCATCATCGAGACATAGGCAAGATAGAGCTTGCGCTTGCGACTACAAGAACGCTGCCCGGCGGCGAGCCTGGAATCATCGCTCATGAGGGCGAGACAGACGTCCGGGGAGTCGAGGGGGCAGGCAAAAGACTTCCGGGCAATTACTCTTATAAACGCTTCGAAATCGGCTTCTTCAAAAAGAAGGCTGTCCAGATTACGGGGAACGAGCTTGCCTTTTTTCTCTACGAAAAGAGTCAGGCGTCTGGCAGGCGGCATGAACGGCAGCAGGCGGAAAAGACCCTGGGCGGGCTCGCAGGTGAAGGCAGCTATCTCGTCGAAGCCTATGGCTCTGCGAAGCCGTGCTATCCGAATCGACTGGCCGTCCACCAGAACGTTCCCATTGATCAGAGAAAGAGCCTTGAGAATTCCTAGGAAAACCAGTTGCCATTGAATGAAAGCGCTCAGCCAGAGCCCGCAGATACGCACAGCCATAGCTGGCAGCGAGCTGGTGCTGGGCAGTATGGAAAGCGCATCGGGGATTGTAATCAGAGTGGCCACCAGAAGGGCTGTGGCGAATGCCAGACGTGCCATGAGGGCGCCACTATAAGGGAGCTCGAAAGAGCCCGGATCGACAATCTGGTTTTTCATTTCAAAACTGGTAAGTATCCGATGACATACAGATTAATGCCGGTCCCGGACAATCGATACAGGATTTTCCCTGATCTGGGTCTCGAACGTCCGCTAGAACGCCTGATTGATCGTGTCGCCAACCGACTTGAAGAATTTGTCGCTCTCTTTCGAGACTGACATCAAAGACTCAGTGACAGGCCTTGTCGCCGATTCCACGGCCTTGCTGATTCCGGTCATGGCATCATTGACGACCGAATTCACCGCTGACTTCACTGCAAAAGGAATGCTGACATAGAAAGGAAGCTCCCTGGATAGCGGGTCCTTCGGGCTGGCAAAGCCTTCTCTGGGCTTCTTGTGGCTGTGATAATAGCTGTTCATATACTGTGCCCAGATGCCGGCGGCCACGGTTCCACCGGTCACGCCCCTGGCTTTGATGGGGTCGTTCTCGTCATTGCCTGCCCAGACCGCGGTCACCAGATCAGGAGTGGCTCCCACGAACCAGACGTCCTTGTTGCCGTCGGCGGTGCCGGTTTTGCCCGCCACCTCCACACCGGCGAGACCGGCACGTTTGCCGGTGCCTTCGGTAATCACGTCTTTGAGGGCATCGACGATCTGCAAGCAGGGCTCGGTGGGCAGGCGCTTTTCTCTTCTGGTCTCGAAGCTCGCCATGAGCGCTCCGTCCTCGGCTTCGATCTTGCGAACGAAACGAGGCTCGATGAAGTCACCGCCGCGAACCATGGTGGCATAAGCGTTGCACATCTCGAGAGGCGAGACTGCGCAGGTGCCGAGAGCCAGAGACGGAACCACATCCATCTCGGAAGAGATTCCAGCTTTTCGCGCTACATCGATGACCCGCTTCACCCCTGTGTCGCTTGCCACTTTCACAGCCGGAACATTGCGTGAAAGAGCCAGAGCCTGACGCACGGTCATTAGCCCCATGAAAGCACCGTCGAAATTCTGCGGTGTATAGGAGCGAGGGCCGGCAGGCACCACTATCGGTGAATCGTTGACGAAGCTATTCTGATCGAGCTTGCCCTCCATGAGGGCGGTGAGATAAACAAGCGTCTTGAAAGCCGACCCGGCAGTGTGGGGATTGAGAGCCCGGTTCCACTGGCTTTTCTCGTAAGGGCCGACACTGCCCACCATAGCTACAACTGATCCGTTATCCGGCGAAATCGAGACCAGAGCACCCTGATCAAGTCCAATCGGAGCTTTCCTCACACCTCTCGAAAGGACCTTCTCCCCTTCCGCCTGGGCTGCCGGATCGAGACACGTATAGATCTTGAGAGTCTGGGTCCAGAGCTTGTCTTTACCGAGACGGTCCTCGAGGATGCCGACGACATGATTGACATAATGCGGGAACTTGAGCCGGTGGGGACCGCTTTCGAAAGCAAGCTTTTGAGCCCGATAACGATCTTCGTCGAAACTGCTTATATAACCGCACTCGAGCATGGCTTTCAGGACCTGCTCCTGACGTTTTTTCGCCCTGGCGGCATTGGCGGGGTTGCCCAGATCCGATGGGGCTTTGATCAGCCCGGCCAGATAAGCCGCCTCCGGAATGCTCAGCATGCCTGCCGGTTTGTTGAAATAAATGATTGCAGCGCGCTCGATACCGTAGGCGCCCCGTCCGAAATATACCTGATTCAGGTAGGTCTCTAGAATCATGTCTTTGGGGTAGCAAGACTCCACATCGAGAGCCATGAAGATCTCCATGAGCTTTCGTTTGGCGGTTCGGTCCTTGTAGTCGAAATAAATCGTCTTCATGAGCTGCTGGGTTATCGTAGACCCGCCCTGATGGAGCTCGCCTTTCATCGTATTGCTCAGAACAGCCCGGAGAATGCCCAGGGGATCGACTCCATGATGCTGGTAGAAACTGCGGTCTTCTATAGCAATCACGGACTTTCTGACATTGTCGCTGACCTGATCCAGAGGCACGGGCTCGCGATCCCCGTCCTTATGAACAGTACAGACGAGACGGTCTCTGCCGTCGAGAATCACCAGACCGATACGCTGCTCCTCTATGGTAGGCAGCTTGATCACCGAAAGATGAAGCGCTTTCTTCATAGAAAAGAACGCCATGCAGGAAAGCAGGCAGATGAGCCCCGCAATCACCAGGCGCCGGAAACCCCGTGAGCTGACCAGATTGACCAGCCCGGGACGGAGGCTCGATACCGAGATTAGTGACTTCTTAAACGTCGTTCCGAAAAGCGCTTTCATATGACTCACCCGAATCTAGCTCGCATTCTGTGGCAAACGCCCCCGGGAGGGCACCATTCTATGATAGCCGCGGCGAATGTTAGATTGTAAAACGGACGCTATGCCTCAGTGATAGTTTCGATCAACGAGGTAAAGATCTGTTCACTTCACAAGCATCGATCAGGTCAGTCGTAGCCTGTAAATCTCCTCATCTCCGGCCCGCACCCGTTTGATTACGGCCCGCCCCTTATCGTCTACGATCAGATCGACCTTGAGCCTGTCGGCGCTGCTGAATCGCTTGCCTTTACCCTCCGGCACGAACACCTGCTCGATACCGAATTCGGGAATGCTGGTAGCCGAGCCGAATTCGCCTATTTCCAGGTCTTGCAGATACATTGGAGTGCGATGAAGATTTGCAGCTGAAAAAACCTGCGCAATGTGGTCGAGCAGTTAGCCTATCTCGTAGTGGATCAGGGATGAGAAATAGAGCTGTATAATGGGTCCATGAACAACCAGGCGACTCCAAAACCAAATCAGTTTTTGCGTCTCTGGTGGCTGTGGTGCCTATTGGCTCCGTGCCTTTTCCTTGGTCTGCCGCTCATGCTTGCCGGGATAAGTGACTACTACTCGAAACCCACCGAGACCAACCCGCATATGTTCATTCAAAGCGTGACCTGCCTCTTCTACTACGGACTACTTCCTGGAGTTCTTCTGGCGGTTGCTGTAGCGATGATTCGTTCTATGGCTTCTTACGTGAAGAAGTCCTGAGTTTGGATTGATCCATCTGCTTTTTCACATTCTCTAGATGGTCCCTGTCATTAGCGTTGAAGGAGCGAATGAGCGCCTCTGTTCTGGTATTCGGGTTCTTCCAAAGCCTGGCAATCTCAGCATTTACGGCTGGACTCACATCTCCAACTGCTGGGCGTCCAGCCTCCAGGTTATCGACAACAGTGCGAAGGTAGGCTGATATAAGTCTGGGGGCATTTTCCGGCACCAATGACTTTCTCAAGGGGTCGTCTTTCAAATCCTGCAAATCTGGATATTTGCTCACAAATTCCCTAATGAGCGATGCCTTCATCTGAGCCGGTCCAATGGTCCAGTCCTGCCCAGGTGCCATGTCACCTTGAGCCTTTACAATCTCATCTTGCATGACATCGGATGGCTGGTAAAAGTGCTGCTCATTCCTCAAAATCCCCGCAATGAGATTCCTGTTGATTCCAAATTTTTCGAGTCCCGATTCTTCGAATGCTTTATCACAAGAGGCATAGTCCATATGCTCATCAATGTCGTAGCGGTGCGGGTGCTCGACTTTCCTTGCTTCTGACTTGATCGCCTCCTGGACAAGCTCACTTGCGGGTCCGGCGAGCTTACAAAATGCATCAAAATAGTCCTGAATAGGAAGGATTGGAGTTGTCGGTCCTCGAACATCGCCTACACTTTGTGCAAGAACTTCCCTATCGGTATAGTCCTTCACTGGTCTGGTAGACGCAACAGTTTGATCTCCATCTACTATCTGAAACGCCTCAATATCTGCTCTGCTCGGCACCGATATTCCGCCACAGGAACCATCGTGCATTGCCTTCATGTATTCCGTTTTCGCCCGCTTGTGGAGCGAATTTTGGTCGCTATCGCCGATAGATTCCTTCTCAGAGACACGATCACCGCTACGAACATGATCCGCGCTCTTGTCACTACCCTCATTCGTCCCTTCAATGCTCATAGGCTTATTATTCCCACTTCAACTGTACGCCTATTACCCAACCTGAATAGCAATGATCGGCACATCAGGATCCCAATCAATCCATTCTGATAGAAGCCGCGATCTTCTATAGCAATCACAGCCTTTCTGATATTGTCGCTGACCTGATCCAGGGGCGTGGGCTCGCGGTCTTCGTCCTTGCGCACGGTACAAGCTGGTCTCTCAGTGATAGTTTCGATCAAAGAGGTAAAGATCTGTTCACTTCCAAAGCATCGATCAGATCAGTCGTAGCCTGTAAATCTCCTCATCCCCGGCCCGCACCCGTTTGATTACAGCCCGCCCCTGATCGTCTACGATCAGATCGACCTTGAGCCTGTCGGCGCTGCTGAATCGCTTGCCTTTACCCTCCGGCACGAACACCTGCTCGATACCGAATTTCACGGGTATGCTGGCAGCCGAGCCGTACTCGGCGACACCGCAAAGAACCACCTGGCCCGGGCGCGGCGCCGGGCGCTCGGGACCTGCGCTAACAACCTGCCACTTGCCTGTTTCATCTTTACCGAGGGTTACATACACGGGCTCGCCCGAGTCGAAGTTATTCGGCATGGTTACTCGTCCGAAATCATATCCCAGCCGGATGTAGTCGCCTCGAAACATGTTCCACGGATCCACGGGCACGGTCTCTACACAGATCGCCCTACCCGAATGGAGAGTCACCACCGGCGGCACCGCCAGACTGAGCAGAACACCGATTTGAAATAGAACAGCGAGCTTCAAAGTCCATCTTCTGTGACCGTATTCCGTTATGTGTGCGTTCACGATTTCCTCCTACAAAAATCAGGCAGCCATACCATCGATCATCTTTCTTCTGCCGCGCTCGGCCAGGGCGCCCGCAACCATGAGCACCACGCCACCCGAGAGAAAGAATACAGATCGATCCATCATCGTATAGAAGAAATCGAAGTATCGAAAGATGATATCGAGAACGAAAAAGACGATGGCTACATTGATCATGCCGGCGCTGCCGAGGCGCTTTATTCCCGTATAGATCATGGCGCCGATCAAGCTGAGCAGAGAGATGTTGGCACAGAGCCTGGCTGTCGGCTCGGGAGCTACCGAAAAGAGGCAGGCAGCCACCACCAGGACTCCGAGGCAGGTGAGCTCAGGCAGTCTGGCAGGTTGTTTCACCGCCACCAGCATCAACACCACGAGAGCCGAGCTCAGCAAAAGAAATACACCGTGGGTGAAATCACTGGAGCCTGTGCCAGAGGAGCCGGCAGTCATAATGAGAAGGGCTCCGAGGGCGGCAATCGAGCCCCCGTAAAGAAACGAGCCTGAGAAAATCGGGCGGGTTCTGGAGATGTGCAGGAACGCCCCCAGGATGGCCACGCCCCAGAGAAGAAGAGCAAGCGAATGCATGGGCGACCAGAGCATCAGCCAGAGACCGCCCCAGACCATATTGATCCAGCTCACAGCCGGGCTGCGAAGATAGAAGGCAAGACCGGTGCAGACTACTATCCCGATCAGGAAATGAGGAAGATGCTCCACAGCACCGGTGGCGAATATGCCGAATCGATCGCAATCGAAAGCCCAGAGTCCGCAGAGAATCGCCGTCAGACAGCCCAGGGACGGAAGCCGGGTGGCCAGAGCAGCGGCAAGCGTGCCCAGGGACCAGAGCAGGAGACCTGTTGAAAAACTGGAGTCGAAATTGAAGGTCTGGGCAATCAGCCAGATACTGCCCCCGTAGAAAAGCGATCCGAGAAGCAAGAGACCTTCACCGAGCCGCGGTCGTTTTCCGGGCTCGAAGCGCAAACACCAGCCGCTGTAATTGGCAATAACAGTAGCCAGGACCATCACCGCCAGCTTCGCCAGCAATGTCATAGACTGCCAGTTCGCTGCTATGAACAAAAGAGTCCCGAGCCCGACCAGAATCGCCCCCACTAGAATGAGAGAGCTGCTCACCCCGTGACTGAAGCTGCGTTCCGGATAGAGGGATTTGAGCCTGTCAGCCAGGCTCTCGTCTATGATGCTCTCGGAATGCCAGCGATCGATCTCTCTTGTAAGAAGCAGCTGCTGCTTACCTGTCAAATTAGCCATGTCCGCTCCTCGGAAAAACCAGCCGACAATTGCATGATAGGCGCCCCGACCGGCAGGGAGAGGGCCGGCCAAACACTTCCGGGGCTGTGCGGTATCTGATACTCTTTTATGAGCGCTCCAGAGGAATGGAATTCAATAATGTGCACGGAATGCGGATGCGGCCTGCCGCCAATCGACCATAGTCCTGAGCAAGAGCATGAGCATATAGACGAGCACGGCAATCGCTACACACACAAACATGAGCATGATCATGCTCATGGGCACTCGCATGTAACCGGTCAGGCTACCGATCTGATCGCCATCCATAAAAGCATCATGGGAGCAAACGATCTCAAGGCCGAGCGTAACCGCGGATTTTTCCAGGGCATCGGGCTTCTGGCGACGAATGTCCTATCCTCGCCGGGCTCGGGTAAGACCACCCTGATCAAGCGCCTTATCGAAGAGCTGGCCGAGAAAGAGAAATGTGGAGTGATAGTCGGGGATCTCGAGACCGACAATGATGCCAGGAGGCTCCGGGAGACAGGTGCTCCGGTGGTACAGGTGAGTACCGGCACTCTCTGTCATCTCGATGCCGAAATGGTTTCTCGCGCCCTCTCCGAGCTGCCTGTCCGGGATCTCGATATCCTTTTCATAGAGAATGTCGGCAATCTGGTCTGCCCGGCCACTTTCGATCTCGGGGAATCATCGCGCCTGGCAATACTGTCCGTCACCGAAGGCGAGGACAAGCCTCTCAAGTATCCGCCCCTGTTCCGTTTCGCTGATTCGATCGTAATCAGCAAGACCGATCTTGCCGAAGCCTGCGAATTCGACCGGGCCCTGGCCATCCGGAACATCCGGGCGATCAATCCGGAGGCGGCTCTTTTCGAGGTCTCGGCTAAAACCGGAGAAGGGATATCGAGTCTCTGCAATCATCTTCAATCTAACCTCAATCGCCTGTGGCGCAGACCACCTCCAGGGCTGTAATCTCCAGTTCGCGCCCGGCTCTCAGATCGCTGCTCACCGCTCCGCATTCCGGACAGGCGAAGCTCTGGATGCCCGAAAGCTCTCGAAGACTGCGGCAGGGCCGACAGAAAATCGACACCGGCACATCCTCGATGATCAGCCTGGAGCCCTCCAGAATAGTTCCCTGGCTCGCGAAGTCGTAGGCACTGACCAGAGTCTCCGGCACCACTCCGCTCATGGCGCCGACTTTTATATGCACAGCCTCCACCGGTCTGCCGACTTTCGCGGCTTCGCCGCAGGCCAGCTCAATCAGGCTCTTTGCAATGGAGAGCTCGTGCATGGAGGGATTTACTCAAGTCTCAAAAACAGACCTCATTAAGATATAATGTCGCTCTCCAGCCTGCAATAGCCCCCCACTGGACCCGATCATGTGTCTTGCCATTCCCGGCAAAATAGAAGAGTTCGTCGACAGGGACCGGCATTTCGCCCGGGCGGATATATCCGGCGTGAAGCGACAGATCAATGTCGACCTGATCAAAGAGCAGGGTCTGCAAGAAGGAGACTGGGTGCTCATACATGTCGGCTTCGCCATGGGCAAGATAAGCGAGGAGCAAGCCCTGGAGCAACTGGAGGCCCTGGCCATTCTGGGGGAGGCTGCCCAGTCCCGGGCCGAGGCTGAGGGATATATGTTCGAGGTCGAGAGCGAATGAAATATGTAGACGAATTTCGCAATCCCGAGCTGATAAAGAAAACCGCCGAAGAGATAAAGTCCCTGGTCGGCGATTCGCGTTTCAGAGTCATGGAAGTCTGCGGCGGTCACACCCACGCCATATATCGCTTCGGGCTGGAGCAATTGCTTCCCGATGGAATCGAGCTCATTCACGGGCCGGGCTGTCCGGTCTGCATACTGCCCATGGACAGAGTCGACGAGGGTCTCGCCATCGCCCGGGCTCCGGACGTTGTTCTCACTGTATATGGTGACATGATGCGGGTGCCCGGCTATGAGGGCAGCCCCCTGGAGATGAAAGCGAAGGGGCTCGACATCCGCATGGTCTACTCGCCTCTCGATGCGCTCAAGATCGCCGGAGCACACCCCGACAAGTCCGTGGTCTTTTTCGCCATCGGCTTCGAGACCACGGCGCCGGCCACCGCCCTCACTGTCCTGCAAGCGAAAGAGATGGGACTGACCAATTTCTCCGTCTTCGTCAACCACGTCACGGTGATACCACCCATGAGGGCGGTCCTCGACGACCCGGATATGAAGATCGACGGATTCGTCGGACCCGGTCATGTCGCCACCGTCATCGGTGCCGGCGGCTACGAGGAGATCGCCAGAGACTACAAGAAACCCGTCATCGTATCGGGATTCGAGCCCCTGGATATCCTGCAATCTCTCTTGATGCTGGTCAAGCAACTGAAAACCGGTGAAGCCCGGGTCGAGAATCAATATGATCGAGTGGTCTCCTGGGATGCCAATCCGACCGCCCGAGAAGTCCTCGCCCGGGTCTTCGAGCTCAGAGAAGACTTCGAGTGGCGGGGACTGGGCTCGATTGCCGCCTCTGCCGTGAAGCTGACAGAAGAGTTCAAAGACTTCGACGCCGAGGTGAAGTACGCGACCCTGCTTGCCAGACACCGCAGCGAAAGAGATGGAGACGGCAGCCTCAATCGCGAGCGTCACGATGATGCCCCTTGCGGGAAGGTTCTGAAGGGCTTGATGAAGCCTCATCAATGCGCGCTCTTCGGCAGAGAATGCACTCCGGAGCGTCCGGTGGGAGCCCTTATGGTTTCTTCGGAGGGGTCATGCGCAGCTTATTTCAACTATGTCGGAGAAAAGAACAAGATTGGCTGAGGAGTTTCCAGACAGGCAGATAGAGCTTGCCCATGGAGCCGGTGGCAAAGCCAGCCGCCGCCTGATCGAGGGACTGATTCTTCCCAGGCTGTCCAATCCCGTCTTGAACAAGCTTTCCGACGCAGCCATGATCGATGCGGGCGGGAGGCCCCTGGCCTTCACCACCGATAGTTTCGTGGTCAAACCACTGGCTTATCCCGGCGGCAATATCGGCTCGCTGGCAGTTTACGGCACTATCAACGACCTCGCCGTTTCGGGAGCCCGTCCTCTGGCCATTCTTGCCACCCTGATTCTCGAAGCCGGCACCGCCACCACTGTAGTGGAGGAGGCTCTCGACGCCATGGCCGGAGCATCATCCCGCTCAGGCGTGCCGGTCGTGGGCGGCGACACCAAGGTCGTCGAGCACGGCAAAGCCGACGGCATCTATATAACCACCAGTGGTATCGGTGAGCCTGTTCCGGGTATCAATCTGGATCCGGAGACAGTCGAGCCCGGAGACAAGATCATTCTCACCGGTCCCATTGGAGACCACGGTATCACCGTGCTCCTCGCCCGGGGCGAGCTGGATATCGAGGCGGATCTGCGCTCGGACAGCCGCAGCGTCTGGCCTCTGGTAGAGGCACTTCTGCAATCTTGCGGGCAATCGGTGCGCTGGATGCGCGACCCGACAAGGGGAGGGGTGGCCACCTCCCTCAACGAGCTGGCCGGCGACAGCGGTAGAACCATCGTCATCGAGGACACGAGGATCCCGGTGCGAGATGTTGTAAGGGGAGCCTGCGAAGTGCTCGGTCTCGATGTCTTGCATGTGGCCAACGAAGGTCAGTGCCTGGCAATAGTAGCCGCCGATGCTGCCGACCGGGCCATTGCCGCGATCAGAAGCGTGCCGGGCGGCGAGGACGCCGTCATCATCGGGGCGGTGAGCGCCGAGCGCAATCCCCGCCTCATCGCCACTACACCCTATGGCTCGAGCCGCATCGTCGACATGCTGGTGGGGGATCAGCTTCCCCGTATCTGCTGAGTCTAAGGCAAGAATCATGCGAGCGACAAAGAAAAAAGCATGGCGGGTGAGAGTCCAGGGAATTGTCCAGGGAGTCGGCTTTCGCCCCTTCATCTATCGCCTCGCCCGAGAGCATGGAATCGTCGGATGGGTCCTGAACGACGAAACCGGCGTGGAAATTCATATCGAAGGCGCAAACGAGAAGATCGATGCTTTCCTCTCCGAGCTACCGGATCGGATTCCGCCTCTAGCCCGCATCGATGCCATCGACAGCCGGCCCTGCGATCCGGAGGAATGCGAGCAGTTCGCGATCGTCGAGAGCAGATCCGGTGACAAAATCACCACTCGAATATCACCGGATATGGTGGTATGCGCTGCCTGTCTGGATGATTTGAACGATCCCGCCAGTCCTTACTATAGATACCCCTATGTCAATTGCACCCACTGTGGCCCGCGATACTCCATAATCAAGTCACTTCCCTACGACCGACCCGCCACCACCATGGCAGGCTGGCCCATGTGCGAGCACTGCCGGGCAGCCTACGAGAATCCGGAAGACAGAAGATTTCACGCCCAACCCGTCGCCTGCTCCCGATGCGGACCCGGCTTTCGCTGCACCGATGGCGAGGATACCGCTTGCGGACCAGAGGCGATCGAAAGAGCCTGCGCGCTTCTTAACCAGGGCAAAATCCTGGCTGTAAAAGGCATCGGCGGCTATCATCTCGCCCTGGACGCCGGCAATGATACCGCCCTGGAGCTCCTGCGCCGGAGAAAGTTCCGCAAGGAGAAGCCTTTTGCGATCATGGCGAAATCCCTGGAGCATGCCAGGCTTATCGTCGATCTCGATCGAGATTCGGAGAATGCGCTTCTTTCTGCAGCCCGACCGATAGTGCTCGCCGCCAGTCGCGCCAACGAATCCCTCAATCAGGCTCTTCTCGCCCCGGACAATGGAGATCTCGGGGTCATGCTTCCTTATACTCCCCTTCATCATCTTCTCTTCGATTGCGGGGCTCCTGAATATCTCGTTCTTACCAGCGCGAATCGATCGAACGAGCCGATTTCTTATAAGGACGAAGACGCCCTCGCCACCCTGGAAGGCATCGCTGATTCATTTCTTGTCGGCGAGCGCCCGATTCAAAGGAGGGTGGATGATTCGGTGGTGGCCACCAGCTCTCTCGGACTCCATATGATCCGCCGGGCGCGCGGCTATGCCCCGGGCGCCGTCACCACCCTGCCCACGGACAAGCCTGTCCTTGCCCTGGGCGCCGATCTGAAAAACACCATAACTCTCGTGGTCGCCGGTCAGGCTTTCGTCAGCCAGTATATCGGCGACCTGGAGCAAACGGCTTGTTATGATGCGTTCAGCCAGACAGTGCTGGATCTGACTTCGATGTATGGTATCAGTCATAGTGACCTGATCGTCTGTCATGACAGGCACCCTCAGTACCGGTCGAGCCAGTTCGCCCTGGAGCTCTCCTCCTTGCGCCGGGTCGCGATCCAGCACCACCGGGCCCATGTCGCCTCGGTTCTGGCAGAGCATGGTCTCTTCGATAAAAAAGTCCTGGGGATAGCTTTCGATGGAACCGGCTGGGGCGACGACGAGGCGATCTGGGGCGGCGAGTTCTTCGCAGGCTCTCTCCGGTCAGGTTTCGATCGAGTCGCTTCTCTGCGCAATCTCTCTATGCCGGGCGGCGACGCCGCGGCAAGGTCGCCGGCTCAAGCGGCGGCGGGCTTCGTCCGGGAATTGCCGGAAGACTTAGCCGGAAAATTGCTGGAACCTCCCTTCGATTTTTCCAGGACACGCTTCGAGACGGCTTTGAGAATGCTCGACAAAGACTTCCAGTGCCGGCAGACCACTTCGGCGGGACGTCTTTTCGATGCCGCAGCGGCCCTCGCAGGCTTCCAGCAGGAGGTGAGCTTCGAGGCCCAGGCTGCTATCTGGCTCGAGCACAGGGCTCGCTCCTCCCGAACCTCACGCGCCTATTCCTTCGAATATGACACCGTCGATCACACCCTCGACTGGAGAGAAGCCCTCACCGAATTGATCGCCGATAGAATTGCCGGAAAGTCCCGGGAGGAGATCGCCCGAGCCTTCCATCTCGGTCTTGCCCGGGGCATGGCCGTTGCGGCGAAGAGGCTTTGCGAAGAGCAGGAGCTCTCCGCTGTCGCCATCTCCGGCGGTGTCATGCAGAACATGCTTCTCCTCGACCTGTTCGCTTCCGAGCTTCGCGGTGTCGCTCCCGGGCTCGAGCTCCTCTGCAATTCGATGGTGCCTGCCAACGACGGCGGAATCAGTCTTGGTCAGGCAGCCATGGCATGCTTTCTGGAATGAGGTGAATCATGGAAACAACCGTCGACAACCTGGACACTCCCCTGGTGCTGGTGGATCTCGTTCAGGTCGAGGAGAACATCAAGACTCTCTTCGACGCCTATGCCGGTTATCCCGGGGTCTCTGTCCGCCCCCATTTGAAAACAGCGAAGTGTCCCGAGTTTGCCAGGATGCTCCTGAATGCCGGCGCCCGGGGAATCTGCGTTGCCAAAGTAAGCGAAGCCGAAGTCTTCGTCGACGCCGGTATCGGCGATATTCTAATCACGACAGAGATCGCCGGAGCCGTGAAAATCGAGCGCCTGATCAACCTCTGGAGCCGCGCCCGGGATCTCGAGATCGTGGTCGACAATGCCCGGGTCGCCGCTGCTATAAACGAGGCCGCCGGGAAAGCAAGCAATGGTCACAAACTTTCTGTGCTTATCGACCTCAATGTCGGTCAGGACAGGACGGGGGTCTCCTCGAAGGAGGAAGCCCTGGAGCTGGCCGATTCCCTGAGCCGGCTCAAAAACCTCTTCCTCTGCGGCATCCAGGGCTATGAAGGGCATCTCCAGCACCTTCCCCCGGAGGAAAGAGAGCGGCGCTGCCATCGGTCCATGGTATCGCTGGTGGAGACAGCTGACTGGCTGCGCCGGGCCGGTCACGGCATCGCTATCGTCACCACCGGCGGCACCGGCACAGGCGAGATCTGCGCATCTCATGAAGGCATCACCGAAGTACAGCCGGGGTCTTTCATCTTTTCCGATGCGGCCTATCAAAAAGCCACCCGGGACAAGTACAAGCCCGCTCTTCGAATTCTCGCCGGGGTGGTGAGCAAGCCGGACGCCAATAGAGCCGTGGTGGACGCCGGCCTCAAGTCGCTTTCCATGGATATGGGCTATGCCGAGGTCTGGAATCGACCGGACTGGACTTATAGACCCGCCGGAGACGAGCATGGCATTATCGAATCGAGCACCGGCTCCCTGGCACTCGCGACCGGGGATCGAGTCGAGCTGGTCCCGGGTCATATCGACACTACTATCGCATTGCACAGCGAGTTTCATTTGACTCGCAGGGGCAGGCTCGAAGCCGTCTGGGCAATCGCTACCCGGGGAAGAGTTCAATAGTCGACCGGATCTATGGTAGATGTAGAAGTGGAACCTCTTCACTTGCTCCTCATGAAACCAATTTGTATGCTCAAGGCGAAAGCTCCTGCTATCGCCGTCAGTCTGCTCGCGACCATATCCCTTCTCCAGCTCGGAAATGCATATCCGGCGGGCGCCGCTGTGGATACCGCAGCCATCACTACCGCCCTCGAGGACGGCAATGTCTTCGCTTCCGGTATCCGTGTATCGGTGAGACTGAACGGGGACGAAGCGACAATCTCGACATATCGGAGCAGCCAGGCGAATGACGACGACTGTCGTATCGAGGCTGTCCTTGCCGCCAAAACAGTAATCGATCTGGCGCCGGACGACATCTACCGTGTGGTCGTCTATTTCTACGAGCCCAATCTCTCTTCCTACAAGCAGGTCCAAATAACCAGAGGGGATGTGAAATCTTTCGCCAGCGGCGAGACCAGCAAAGAGGAGCTGCTCAAGTCCCTGCGCATAAAGTCCGGCTCCATGTCCGATGCCGGCGAGAATGTCGCCAGCTATCTCAACGCTTCCCGCCGTGTGGCCTCTGCCCAGAAAAAGATCCGCACCCGCATCAAAGGGCAGGATATCGAGATCCTCTGCCAGATGGATGGCTGGGTCACCGACGACGACTGCAAGCTCGAAGCCATGCGCATCGCCCAGCAGGCTTTGAAAGCAGCCCGGGGCTACAAAAGAGTGCGGATTATCTTCACCGATCCAAGAGGCGGAGTGAAAGACCGTTATGTGGAGCTGCCGGAGGATGTCCTCAAACAGCTTGCCGGCAATCTCGAAGGACTCCTGGCAGCGGTCCCCCTCAGCAATGACGCCTCCAGATGGCTGCCCAGCGACCGGGTTAACTACCAGAAGCTCGATATCAAAAGGCTGAAACTCCTGCCCGGACCGCTCAAGAAAGAGCGGGACGATACCCTTGCCCGGCTCCGGGAGCTGGCTTCCGCCGGGGTCGGAATGGAGCCTTTTCTCGATGCCCTCTTCGCCATCGAGGACCGGGTGGCGGAAGGCAAGACCGATGAGGCCCAGGAGCTTCTCGCCACCCTCGACAAGAATATCGACGAGCAGGAGGAGAGCTCCCGCATCGCCCGGGACTATAAGCCAAGCAAAGACGAAAAGGACGGAAAGAATGCTTCCGGCAAGCCCGGCAGCAAGGAGAAAGACAGGACCGAAGTCAGCGACGACGGCACCATGGACAACCCCGAGATCCGCAATAAGATCCTTGCCAATCCCAAGCTGGCCTACAATTACTGGCGCATGCGCTATATCAGGAAAGACCATGCGCCGGAGGACTTCCCCAATTACCTGAAACTCCTGAAAGTCTTTGTCTCCACCCTGATCCAGGCCAACCGGGCATCCGAGGCATCCCCCTACCAGAGCGAGGTGGAGACGATCAGGAAGAAGCATCCTGACTGGAAGATCTGAATTCGTATTATTCACATTGACAGAGCGCCCGGGGATGGCGATATTGGAGCAAAGCGCCAGCACGGAGCCAGTCATGGGCGACAGCCTGTTCCAGTTCTTGAGAGAAAACGACCCGGAAGCCTCGTCGGGAGAGGGCATCCGCCTGGCCCAGGACCGCCGGACCGGACGCAGCGTCGCCGACGAGATTCTTGGAGTCGAAAGACGTCTGGGCAGCCCTCCTCAGCCTGTGAAACCAGACGACGGGCATGAAGTGATTCCTTCCCAGGCCGAGAGAGAGGGTCCGGCACGGACCGTAGATGCCAATGTGGAGGTGGATTTCAGGAATATCGAGGGGACACACCAGAACCTCAACGCCCTGTTCTACGACAAGATCACCATCAACAACCTCCCGAAAGACGTGCGCATCGCCCACTGGGCAGACGATTCGGGACACTTCTTCTTTTTTAAGCCGGCCCAGGGCGTAGCCAGCACCGACAAAGGCACCCATTACGAGCTTGCCGACGGAACCCGCGTCCCGAAAGGTCATTTCTTCTATTCGCCTTACGCTACCAAGCTCACCGTCCCGGACCGCCCGGGCATACCCGGTGGGACCCAGGATCTCAACGAGCAGCGCAAACTCGTCGACGACGCGTACCAGAAAGCAAATGGCAAGCCTCACAAGGCTTACGAGGCGTACGAGCGTAACTATCATAACTTCGCCAGCCTCACCCGGGGGGGCGATCCCATCACCTATATGCGCAATGTCGCCGGTCTCGGGGAGTCTGCCCTGAACCAGCAGACTCAAATGCTGGAGCAACTGGCGAAAAACTCCAACAATCCTTACTTCAAGATTTATCTGGCCGATATGTATGTCGCCCAGGCCATGCTTCCGATAATCAAGCCCCTGACAGGTGGTCAGGGCTTCGGCATGAACAGCCCGGACATGATCAAGCTGAACAACCCGGAGACCGTCCGCAAGCTCGACCAGGCCATCGAAGTGCTCCGCTCGGTCAGGGACACCAGCAACGGCACCCTGCAGAGCCAGGGAATGCGAACCAGACCCAATGTCGTCCTGCCCCTGGCGCCTTTCGCCGAGCGGAACAGCAGGGAAGGCTTCTACTATTACTGGGGAGGCAGCTACGACCAGGCAGCGCACCGGGAGCTTCAGGTGGAAATGCTCAAAAACCTGATCAAAATCATGCCGGTTCTCGAGCTGCCGCCGATACAGCCGCCTAAATAGTCTTATAAACGGGGAAATATATTACTATAGAAGCTGTAACCTCTAATGTTATAGTCAGAGGTGTCAAACTGCTTATGCCCTGTATACGGTGAGTTATGAGCCCCGCACAAGACGACGAAGCCTTATTCGGTAGAGAATCACTATTTCGCCAGAAGCTCCACAAGCTGCGCTCGCAGTGGTCCGACAGCAGCAGCACCGGCGCCCGCAAGACCACCGAAGAACTTCGCGGTCATACCTACCTGACCGGCGCCGAAGAGTCCCTGCGCGGCAAAGACACCACCGAGATGGAGCGTCTGGCTCTCCTGGATTCGGTTACCGGCCTCTATAACCAGCAAGCTATTACCAAGATCCTGCGCACCGAGGTGAAAAGAGCCAAGCGCTATAAGCGCCCGGTGGCCGTGATATTCGTCGAGCCGGACCAGTTCGACGAGATCTCGAGCCGGGGAGGCAATCTCGCCGCCGAGGCCATGCTCCGGGGTCTATCCGAGATGCTTCTCAAGACCTTCCGGGATGTGGACGTGCCGGCTCGGTTCACTGCTACTCGCTTCATGGTGGTCTGCCCCGAGACCAACGCCCATGGTGCGGCAATCATCTCCGAGCGTTTGCGAGAAAGGGTCGCCAACGAATATATGATCGAGATCGACCAGAACTGGTATGTCACGGTAAGCGTCAGTTACGCTGCTTTTCCAAAGCACGCCCTGAGCGTCGAAGAGCTCCTGGAGCGCAGCGAACAGGCTCTGGTACGGGCCCAGGCAGCCGGCGGGGATCGCTGCGAGCCAGCCTGAGATGAAGCGGATCACTTTGCTGGGGTCCACCGGCTCCATCGGTCGGCAGACTCTCGATATTGCCAGGCATCACCGCGACAGCCTGGCGGTGGTCGGACTGGCGTCCGGCTCATCATCGCTACCGGAGCTGGCCGACCAGGTCCTGGAGTTCGCACCGCAAGTGGTGTCAGTGCCTCACGAAGAAGCAGCGCGGGATCTGGCCGATCTTCTCCGAACGAAGGGGGCTGACTACAAAGGTCGCATCGCCAGCGGCGGTGACGGGCTGGTCGAAGTCGCCACCATATCCGATGCGGACACCGTAGTCACCGGGGTCGTCGGGTTCCTCGGAGTGCGTCCGACTCTGGAGGCGATCAAGCTCGGCAAGACCATCGCCCTGGCCAACAAGGAGACCATGGTGGCGGCCGGACCGGTAATCGTGCCGGCTCTCAAGCGTTACGGCAGCGCCATCGTTCCGGTGGACAGCGAGCACTCGGCGATATTCCAGTCCCTCTCGGGCTACGCAATCAAAGACGTGGAGTCGATCTGGCTGACCGGCTCGGGAGGCCCGTTCCGGACATGGTCCCGGGAGGCGATCGACAATGCCACTGTAAACGATGCGCTCAAGCATCCCAACTGGTCCATGGGACCGAAGATCACCATCGACTCGGCGACCATGATGAATAAAGGGCTCGAGATCATCGAAGCGCGCTGGCTTTTCGACATCGCCCCGGAGAAGATCGAAGTTCTCATCCACCCCCAGTCCATCCTGCACTCGGCGGTACAGTTCGTGGACGGCTCGGTGGTCGGTCAACTGGGGGTGCCTGACATGCGCCTGCCGATTCACTATGCCCTCTTCTATCCGGACAGGGTTCCTTCCGCCAGGGTGCCCAGGCTCAACCTCATGGATCTGGGGAGCCTCACTTTCGAGCACCCTGATTACGGGAAGTTTCCCTGCCTGAGGCTGGCCCGGGAGGTAGCGGCGGGTCAGGACACCCTCCCCTGCGTGCTCAACGCGGCCAACGAGGTGGTGGTCGAGGCATTTCTGAAAGGAAAGTTAGCCTTTTCTGCCATCGCCGGCCATATAGAACGTGTCCTGGAGCTTCACAAGCCCACCAAAGATCCTGCACTTGACGATATACTTGAGGCTGATCGCTGGGCCAGGCAGACGGCAGCCTCCTTGCTGGAGGGCGCCCTCAAGCCCTAGCCCGGACAGAACCGGTTGAGAGTGGAGGAAATCTCAAAATGATCGAGACAGGCACCAGGGTGAAACTCGTCAATCACCCACTGGCACAACAAACACTGACGCGCCTGCGCGACCTCCAGACGCCCAGCCACGAATTTCGCCGACTGGCGGCAAGATTGAGCAAGTTCCTGGTCTATGAGGCTATGGCCGACCTGAAAACCAGGGAAGTCGGGGTCGAGACTCCGGTGGGCCCCGGAAAGGGCGTAGCTCTTACCGATTACATCATTCTCGCGCCGGTCCTGAGAGCCGGTCTGGTGCTGGCCGAAGCTGCCCAGGACCTCTTCCCCAATGTGCGCATCTATCATGTCGGTCTCAAGCGTGACGAAGAGACCCTGGAAGCCAAGTCCTATTACGCCAAGCTTCCCGAGTCCCTGCCCCCGGATTGCCGGGTCTACGTGCTGGATCCCATGCTTGCCACCGGCGGCTCCGCCGTGGCGGCGATCTCGCTCTTCGACAAGCTGGACGTCAAGACCATAGACCTGGTCAGCTTCGTGGCTGCCCCGGAAGGCATCAAGCGAGTGCACGAAGAATTCCCGAACGTCGCTATTACCACCGCCTCGGTGGACGACCACCTGAACGAGCACGGTTATATTGTGCCCGGTCTGGGAGACGCCGGGGACAGGATCTTCGGGACCTGAACAGGCGAATGATCAGCCTTCGAGCTTGAATCCCACCTTCATGGTGACCTGATACTCGGTTATCTGGCCGTCCTTGATCTTGCCGCGCATGGCCGTAGTCTCGAACCACTTGAGGTCTCGAAGAGTCTTGGAGGCTCTCTGTACGGCATTGCTTGCCGCATCGGCAAAGCTCTTGGTGGACACGCCTACGATCTCGGTCATTTTGTACACTGACATTCTCGATCTCCTCTGGTAAAAAGCATCGGTCGATCTTACCGCAACCGTTCGAGACGGGCCTGATGCCTGCCCCGGCGGCGTTTTCGCCAGAAACCCCTTGACATGCTGGTACGGATACTGGCATACTGGTATGCAACCCCCTCCCCTGTGGAAACCCTTGCCGTGAAAGCCAAAGAGCGCCAGATCACCTTTTATGCCGACCCCGATGTATTCGAATGGCTGAAGTCCCAGAGTAGCGTTACCCGAACAATCAATCATCTCCTGCGCCAGGCCATGAACCAGGAGTCCACAGCCGAAGAAAGCGATGGTCTCTCACCGCCCTTTGCGACCAGGGCCAGCGCCGGTCTCCGTGACTCGCCCATCGATCGGGTCGTCACCGAGCTCGAAGAAATCCAGCAAGCGATCCTGCTCTCCTACGACCGGCAGCAAGCCATGATCGGAGCCCTTCGCACGCATCAGAAGCTCTTCGAGAAATCTGCTTCGTTCTATCGCGAGATCGGGCGGATACGCGACGAGAAACGCGCCCGGGCCCAGGTGGAAAAAGTGGTATCCAGTTACGATGAGCTTCTCGAGAACTCTCATGACTCGATCATGCATATCATCGCCTCCTCCGAGCACGATCTCGAGTCCCTGGAGCGAAGCTCGATCTTCAAGCAAAAGCTCATCGCCGCCGTCAAGACCGACGACTTCGAGGACCGCGATGTCGAGGCACCGGCCCGCAGCTTCAAGCCAAAGTTTGCAAGAGGCAGCGATCTCGAGTAAGTCGATAATATAATTAGCTGTGTCAGAATCGCCTCTCGAGATTAGATGTCCACCGACTCGCGGTCAGAAGAAAAACAATCAGTGCTGCTCTCGGAGCACCTGCGTCGCCATGGTCGCTTGCCCTGGCGCGAGTCCCTGGAGCTGATTCTATCCCTCGAGCCCCTGACCGCCTCGCGATGCAGCGCCGCCGGTCTCCGCCCTGCTCTGGTCGAGGATACCACCGACAGTGCCTCCAGCAGACGGCTTGTTCTCGAGAGCGCTTCCGCCAACGGCAAGAGAAAAGAATCGACCTATCATTCATATATCAGTCCGGAAGAGGCTCTCTCCCACCCCACCGACGAGCAGTCGATGGTTTACAGCCTGGGATGCATACTTTTCGAATGTCTCACTGGCAAGCCCCCTTTCGAAGCTGCTTCGGCTCAGAAGCTCGCTGAGCTCCATGTCGCCAGCGCCCCTCCGCCACCGTCGAAGGCAGCCGCCTCGAGCCTGCCCCCCGGCGTGGATGAGCTCGTGCTCAAATGCCTGGCCAAAGACCCCGGAGAAAGATATGCCTCCACCGATGAGCTCCATACCGCGATCAGAGAGACCCTTGTCAAAGAGAGCCGCTCCGGGGACGCCGAAAGCGCCGAAGAGCCTGCCCCGGAGAGCCAGGAAGATGTTCAGGAAGATGTTCAGGAAGATGTTCAGGAAGATGTTCAGGAAGATGTTCAGGAAGATGTTCAGGATAAAGACGAGCCAGCCGCCGAAAGAACGGACGCCTCACCGCTGGTGGTGAGCCTCATCGCCATTGCTCTTCTTTCTGGACTGGCTGTAACAGCGAGTTTCACCGTCACCAACGATCGCTTCAAAGAGCGCATCAAGCATACCAGGGACAAAGGCAAGAATATCTATTATCTCTCCTCCGAAACTCCCGAGTACAGATCCCAGAAGGACTTCGAAGACGGCAGACCGACTCCGCCGGAGGGCAAGATACCGATTCAGATTCTGCACCGCAAAACCGGCAAGGTCCTTTTCGCCACTACCCTGCGAAAAACATTCAAAGAAGCCGTGCAGGAAGCGCACAACCGCCGTCTCCGCCTGTGGGGCGCCGATCTCTCCGGGCAGGACCTGTCCGGTCTCGATCTGTCAGGCGTCTATCTCCGGGAGGCATTCTTGATCAAGACCAATCTGAAGGGCACGATCCTCACCAGGGCGAATCTCCAGAACGCAGATCTGACCGGCGCCAACCTCGAGGGAGCCAAGCTCCAGGCAGCCTGGATGGAGCTCACCAATCTGGAAGGTGCCGACCTGACCGGCGCCGATCTCAGCAATGCCGTGGCTATCGAAGCCAATTTCCGCGATGCCGATCTGAGCAAGTCCAATCTGAGCAGCGCCAGACTGTGCAAGTCTCTGTTCGAGCGAACCGATCTCACGGATGCCGACTTCACCAGCACCGATCTGGGTATGGCGGTCATGCGCCAGAGCCCTCTGAGCGTCAAGCAAAAAAGTCTCATGAGCCGGGGAATGCCCCCGATCATCCAGTGATTATGCAAGAGCGTATCCGAATCGTTGTCATCGAAGACCACCAGGTCACCCTGGAGGGGCTGATCAGCGGACTCACCAGAGAGACCGATTTCGAGATCGTCGGCTCCTCCGACAACATCGATGATGGTCTGGCTGTCACCGAGAAAGAGAGACCCGACATCGTCGTACTGGATCTGCACCTTCCGGGCAGCCTCGGTCCCAAAGAAATGATCAGAGAGTTTTTGCGCTTTCCTGATCTCAGACTGGTGATCTTCTCCGCCGAAGGACGTCAGGCCTTCATCCATGAAGTCATGTCCATGGGCGTGAGCGCTTATCTTCTCAAGTCCGAGCGCATAGCCACAGTAGCCGAGACAATCCGGCGCGTGGCGGCCGGACAGAAGAATATAGTCACCGACGAGCTTACTTATGACAGGAAAAAGCTCACACCCTCGGAGCAAGAGGTTCTTCATATGCTCGGCCGGGGAATGAAATATCAGGAGATCGCCGAGGAGCGATGCACTTCAGTGGCCACAGCCCGCAAGCAATGCGAAGTCTTGCTCCTCAAACTCGGTCTCCAGAACCGCGAACAACTCATAGCCTGGGCAGTGCAGAACGGCTACGGATGCGAAGAGCTCGAATAAGAAAGGTGATTATGACCCGGGCCGAACAAACCGAAAGCATCGCGGATCTTCTCCACAAATGCGGCATAATCACCCAGGATCAACTGGCCCGGGCCATGGCCACATCGATCAGAACCAATGCCCCCATCGGCAATGTCCTGGTAGACACCGGCGTTATTCCGAGAGAGACTCTGCGCACGGCAAGCATCGCCCAGTCGCTTCTCGATGAGAAGCTAATCTCGGTCGATCAACTCGCCTCGGTGATCCGCAAATCGGTGCACGAGAAGATCAGCCTCGAGGAAGCCTTCGAGCAGCTCGGGCTCAAGACCGACCCACATCTAGTAACCGCCCGCCTGAGCCAGATCCTCTCGGAGGCCGGCATGGTCACCGGATCGGATCTCGAGAAAGCCCTCGAGGCGAGCCTCACCAGCGGGCTTCCCCTGGGCAGAGTGCTGGTGGTCCGCTCTGTCCTTCCCGATGCCGTAGCTTACGCAGCCCTCACCGCTCAGGTTCTTATAAGAGAAGGCAAGATTACGGCGGAGCAGGCAATCACATCCCTGAAACTCTCCCAGAAGAACCGCACCACCATCGAGAGCGCCCTCAGAGAAATAGGAGCTCTATCCGCCGCGCGGTCCGAGCCTATACGACTGGGCGAGATCCTCATCGCCGCCGAGCTGGTCGCCGAAATCGATCTTCTCTCGGCTGTCGAGAAAGGCATGGGTCAGCAGATGCCCATCGGTCAGGTGCTCCTACAGCACGGTCTGATCACGCCGGGCTTGCTCAACCGGGCTCTGTCACTGCAGTTCATGATCAATAACCGCAATATGAATCCGGTGGAGGCGGTGGCCAATTTAAAAACAGCCGCTGCCAGACGCAATGAAGCCGACTTCGAGAGCAGCCAGCTCGATGCCTCACCATATCCGGTGAACGATCACGACCTGCAGAGGCAGGGTCCGGACTTTCCCGAGCCGGCATTCGGCATATATAAGAAAGAGGACTGGATGCGGATCATCCAGGAGCTCACTCTCGAAAAGCAGAATCTCGCCTTCAAAGTGGTGAGCCAGCAGGAGGAGATGAAATACCGCCTGGCCCGGGAGCTCCACGACACGATCATCGCCGATTTGATGATGCTCAAGCGCTATCTCGGGGGTGACAAAAAACTCAGCGTGGAAGAGACCATCGAGATTGTCGATCATGTCATAAGACAGCTCAGGGACATTTGCAGCGACTTCGCGCCGCGCAATTTCAGGGAATGGGGGCTGAAAATGTGCCTGGCCGACATGGTGGAGCGGATGGGTCAGAGGACCGGCGTCACCACGGCTTTCAAATGCGATCTGGAGCTGCCCGAGCTTCCCGATCCTGTAGGACTGCACATCTTCCGGATCGTCCAGGAAGGACTCAATAATGTCGAGAAATACTCGGGCGCCTCCCGGGTCACCCTCGAGATCGAGAGCCCGAGGGAAAAGTTCCTCCGCTTCTCGCTTTCGGACAACGGTCGCGGCTTCGACCCAGCCGCCTCGGAGACGGAAGAACCGGGCTCCAAGAGTGGTGGCATGGGTCTGGGCGGCATGAAAGAGCGAGCCGATCTGATCCGCTGCTTCTACACCACGTCCCTGCTGGTCGACTCCGCCCCCGGCGAAGGCTCGATGATCACCCTGGAGATCGAGCTCACTTGAATATCCGCTATGTGCTATATTCGCTAGATAATGGACGAAGATCCTGAAAATCTGTACGGGGTCGCTCCGGTCAGATATTGCAGTGGTTCGGAACCTGGACGGACGTGGAGTTGCCTCCCGGCCGGACTGAAAGCGCAATTTCACGCTCGGGCTGAGTCGACACTGCTCAACAAGAGCGGCATGAATAGATGGTTTCAACAGTTTCATACGCAATTTCGCTATATGCGATTTGCGAATTCACAAAGAGGCGGCGGATGCCTAGTATAGAGGTGTTACCACCTCACGGTCGTTTCCCCCATGCCTGATTTCGATTTCTCCCCCCTTGACCAATCCAGAGAGCTGGGTCCGCTGAGCGCCCTGATTTGCGATGCCTCCATGGCGACACCGGAAAGCCTCAATGAAGCAGTTCGTATTGCTCGCGAATTCGGACAGCCTCTGGGTCCTGTCCTGGTAAGGACAAGAACCATGACTGAGCAGGAGCTGGCTGCAGTCCTCGAGGCCTCCAGGTCGATCCGCGCCGGATCAATTGCAAGAAGCGAAGCGATTGCCGTATTGCGCCTGGCTAACCGGTCCGGGTTGTGCTTTTCCGAGGCACGCCTGAGAGTGGAGAATCGCCAGCGCCAGAGCAGCTCGGGACCGCAAAGAGTGATCGCCGGAGATGCCGTCGGCACGGCTCAGCCGCAAGCGAGCGAGAGACGCAGGGATGCCGAGACTCTCAAGTGGCTGGTGGAGAGAAAAGTGATCGATACCGGTGAAGCCGCTCAGGTGGTTCGTCAATGCGTACTGGAGAAACGCAGCCTCGACAGCGTTCTCAGCGAGCGAAGCGCCATCGAGAGCCAGAAGGAAGCGGGCAAATTCAGCAAGGAGAAAGTTCTCACGGCTCTCACCGTGCTCGTTGGGATTCTGGTGTTCCTCGCCTGAGGACAATTAGTCGAAAAGTTCAACGGAAACAGCCTGAGTAGTCGTTCTCAGGCTGTTTTCCTGCGCAGGCGAAAAAATCTACAAAAAATTTTCCCGGGGAGCATTTTCGTCAGCTCATGAAGATCCGCATGAAAAGCAGATCTTCAAGGATTTATACGCACTTTCGCTAAGTAAGAATCGCGAATTCACAAAACCTGTTGACAAGCTTACTATTGGTACATACCTGGATTTCCAGGCTTTCCTAACGGCACCCCTTTCCTTACCAACTTACTATTATTCAAACGGAGCATATGCCATGCAAGCCGCCGATTCGGGGGTTCAATCCCTTTTTCCCAATTATGACCGCAAGCAGGTCTTCGACCTGCTCGTCGAAGCCGGTCTGGTCGATTCCTCACAACTGTCCAACGCCGTTGAGACAGCCTCGGCTCTATCAATTCCCGCCGAGCAAGTTGTCCTCGATCTGAAACTCCTCAAGAGCCGCGACATCGAAAACGCCTGCCAGGCCCTCGATGCCATCGGGGCCCGCCATCTTTCCCGGGCCGCGGCCACCGGACTCCTGGGGCTGGCCGGCTCGGTGTCCCTGGAGTTCGAGCGGGTTCTGGTATGGGCGCGCTCCATGGGAGACCCGGAGACCCTGGATACAAGCGAAATCGAGAGCCTCCTCCTCGATGCCAGCGTCACCGATTCGATCTCGATCCGGGAAGGCAAAAAGCTAGCGGTGGAGAGATCGACCACTTTCGCACGCGCTCTCTTGCTCCTGCGCTGCGTCTCTTTCCCGGTCCTCAATTGCGCCTATGAGTGTCTCCATCTTGTCAGAGCCGGACGCATATCCTACGAGCAAGCGGTCAGCGCCCTGGCTCTTGTGCGCCGTGAGGGCGTTGACCTGGCGGCAGCTCTCAGCCGGCACGGTCTCAAACCAAGCAATACTCTTTCGCGAATCAAGATAGGCGACCTCCTTCTGGCCGGACGAGTCCTCACCGAGAGCCAGATCCTCGAGATCGTCGAGAAATCGATCTATGGCAAGCAACTCATGGGAACGATTCTGACCGAGTCGGGTCTGATCAGCGAGAAGATGCTCCAGGAGCTCCTCCTGCTCCAGAAGTTCTGCGAGCGGGACGTAATCGATCGTCAATCCGCCGCCCGGCTGGTCAAGAAAGCCCTGGAGTCCGGACGCTCGATAGCCGTGACGGCTCGTCAGACCGGCGCATTCCGAGATGACGTCGACACCACCGACAGTGCTATTAACTTGATCTTCAAAGCCGGTCTGGCCTCCATGAACATGGTCCAGAAAGCCGTGGCGGAATATCAGCTCTACGGCATGGATCCACTCAAAGGACTGCTCGCCGACGGGCAGATAAGCGCCTGTCTGAGCGAGGCCGCTGTCGAGTGCGTGAAGCTGGAGCGTCGGGGAGCGATGTCCGAGGAGCAGTCGATCCACATACTGCACCACTGCGACCGCAACCGCGTCGATTTCCAGACCGCCTGCCGGGACCTGGGCTTCACTGCTTCGGAAGGGCAGAAGACAACCACAGTGCAAATCGCCAGACCGAAATGCGAGCTGCACAAATCAGCCGAATTCATCCTTTTGATTCTGGTCTCATTTACTACCGTCCTTGCCGTCGTCTACGCCGGAGCCGTTCGTCCCGAGCCCCTGGGCGCTCTGTCAATGCCTCTGGCGGCCCTGCTCGGCATGGGTGTCATGGCTCTGATCGCTGTCTGCTGGAAGATCCGCATCAACAACGCCGAATGCGATCGCCAGTCGAGAAATCGCGACATGGAGCAGAACCTCAGCAGGCTCTCGAGAATCCAGCAGAAGGCAAATATCTAGCCGGCTATCCGGATCCGTGGTTGCGCCTGGTTCTTCTCGAGCGGCTCTTCTTCTTGTCGGGCTTCTTCTTCTCCGGAGCCCTGGCCTGGGCTTGAGCAGGCGCCTTCACCACCGGAGCAGCTTCGGTCATGACCGATTTGCTGGATGCGCTAGTAGCACCCTGGAGACGATCCATATTGACGAACACATAGAGCATTATCGAGCCCGCCAGAGCGATGGTGAGACTGAGCAGAACCATGAAGTCGCGCTTCGCCTCGCGCAGCGCCATGGCTTTGGGGTCGGTACGCAAACGTGGCTGGCTGGCGCTGGCCTCGCCTTCGGCTGAGCGATTGACGCCCATAACAGCCTGCATCGAGTTGATCGCGGTCATGGAGCGAAGCTCGCTCTTCTCCTCGTGAGAGAGCTCAAGAGCCTGCGCATCCACCGCTTCGGGCTGGGGTCCACTATCCAGCAGCTCCCGGGGCAGCTCGGTGTCGACCTGACCGGCGCTCACGGCATCGATCCAGAATCGCAGGGCTGCCATCATCCGCAGGGCATTGCGCCAGCGGTCCTCCTGAGCCGTCTCCAGGGATTTGAGCACGATGGTGTCGAGCAATTCGATGCCTGGCACATGGCTGGCGACCTCCTTCAAAGGACGCGGGCGCACCTGGGCCGAGCAGTGGTCCCGCATAATATCCCGGACACTGCCGTTGCAGTATGGGGGGCGACCATTGACCATCTCGTAGGCCACTACCCCCAGAGAGTAGATGTCTGAAACCGCCGTGAGGGTCTTGCCCCGGCACTGCTCCGGGCTCATATAGACCGGCGAGCCTATGGTCGTGCCCGAAAAGGTTATCCTCTCCTCGCCTTCCGACTTGGCAATACCGAAATCGAGAATTTTGACCACGATATCGTCCCGGTCGTCTTCTTTGACCAGGACTATATTGCTGGACTTCAAATCACGGTGGATGACACCCTGGGAATGGGCGTATGCCAGGGCATCGAGGATCTGCAGGACAATCGAGGCGATATTGACCGGATCGTCGATACGCCCGATCTCCCTGATGATCTCCTGGAGGCTGATGCCCTTGACCCTCTCCATCACCAGGAAGAAACGCCCATCGCTGGTAGCGAGAAATTCGATATACGAGACGATATTCTTGTGCCTCAAGCGTGAATGGCTCTTCACCTCCCGGGCGAATCGCATTATATGCTCGACATTGCTTACCTTGAGGGCTTTGATCGCCACCACTTCGCCGGATTGCAGGTGCCGCGCCTTGTAGACCGTGGCGGTGGCGCCCCTGCCGATGGCACCGATGATCTGGTAGCGGCCTTCCAGGGTCTCACCGACCAGAGAATCGGCTTCGGTCCCCTCGACGCTGTCTAAAAAAGCGGATGTGTTGACAGACTCGTCCGGTACCATGTCGGCCACCGCCGAGCCCCCTCCGGTCAGGGTCGAGCCGTCCGAGACAAAATGCGATGAGGTCCAGGTCTTGAGCTCGATATGGCTGTCGGCAGGCAGAAGGGCGTCCCAGGAGCCGCTGGCGAATTCGGGGGACTCCAGGGGAGCGAAATCGGGGGTCTCGAAAGGCAGCGGCAACTCGAGCCCATAGGGCTCTTGTGCGACAGGATTCGCTTGCCTGACTTGCTTGTCTCGATTTTCTTCTGTCATGAGCAGGATTGAGGATGCCTATGACAACCTTCTACACAGATAAGGCCTGATCGAAACTCGGAAAAGGGAGTTAATCCCACCGGGCGATATGACAAATTCTGGCACTACGGGAGCAATGTACCAACATTCTGAAAAATACAGGCTCAGAAAAACGATCCGAAAAATCGCAATATTGCGATTCTTGAGAAATCGCCCGATAAATGAAAAGACCTCCTGCGCCTTGAAAAGACTCAATAATCAGGCACCCGACAGGGGGCATTGCCGATTGGGGAAGATGAGTCAGTCAGCCGTCGGCTCCGGCGTTGACCTGGAATTCGAGCTCGAAGCTCACCGGCTCTCCGTGAATATCCGGCGCAGGAAGATCGCTCAGACGAAGCTCGATACCTTTGAGCACCAGCTTGTCCTCCTCGGGGTCGGATGTGATCGTCCAGTCGATCTTGCCTCCCGGGCTGACCTGGCAGGAAAGGGTGAGCTTGCGCTCGGACTCCGGCGCCCGGTCCACGAAATAACCAAGAACAGTCATCTCCACGGCCTCGACGAATTGATAGAAAACCATGGGATCGGTACTGGCGATAAGCACTGCATCCTCGACCTGGAGCTCGGCGCGGGTGACGCTGCCGAGACCTTCTCTGTGCTCGATCCTGGGAAGCTCCGGGAGGGCTCCGCGATTGGTAATTTGCGGGAAGCCTTCCGTCTCGTACCACTCGATGGCGATATGGCCACCGCCTTCGGTGCTGATTGCGGTGTCCTCCCCGGTCATCAGGCCTTCTCTGAGCTTGCGCCAGTCCTCGGTAGTAATGCTCAGCAGGAAGCTGTCCTCGATCACCTGGGCATTGCTGGCTTCCTGCTCGGGAAAGATGAGAACGGCGCTGGCAGCCACCCGCGAACCGTCCGAGCCGGGCGGGGTGATGGCGGAAGGGCCTTTCTCCATGGTCGCCTGCCAGACGAGCATGGCATTGGCATGGGGATCGATGTCTGTGCTGATCAGGAACGGCGCTTCCTCGGGAAGCTGCTTGAGGACCTCGTTGATATAGACATGAGTGCCCTTGCGGCAGGAGAGGACCAGTCGATTGGCGGAAAGCACCACTTTGGCTCCAGGCAGGCCCAGTAGCGGCACTTTGCCCAGGATGCTCTCCTCCATCTCGGAGATGAGCTCGTCATCCACCACGGACTCGCGGCTGCGGTTGGTCCAGGGCGGACATGGATAATGATTGAAGCGATAGCCGAACAACGAGATCACCCGGGTCAGCCCGAAGCGCCGAGCGATCTGGAGCTCTTTCTCGGTAAGCAAGATACAGGACAGAAGCCCTTCATTGTCTTCCATTCCGGAAAGACCCAGGGGTCTCAAGTAAGCGAGAGCGCGGAACTGCGGATCCAAAAACCCGCTGTCACCGAATTCGGTGATATCACCTTCGAAAACGAAATTGCCCTGGCTGGCGAAATTCCAGACAGTGAGGAAGAAGCCCAGAGGCTCGGTAGGATAATCCTTTTCGGACTCACCCGGCTCCTTGCGCAGGAGAATCGCCAGCTCTTTCTGTCCCAGGGCAAGCATTCCCTCGCTGACGAAAGACCAGCACTCGAAAGCTTCGTCGCCCTGACGCATGTCGTGAAGATTCACCATCCCATAGAGCTTGTCCTGAACCAGCTCGAAGCGGACCGGCGGCTCCGGCTGCTCGTGCTCATCTAGCTCGGTCTGCTCTACAGTCATCTCTTCATCGGACATTGGCTCCTCCTCTAAAAGAATTGGCGCGCTCCTTTGCCAGGAGCGCGCCATCAGTGATTTGCCTGCTTAAACGGCAGCAAGCGCCGTCGGTCTGCCGCTTGGCTCGCCGTTGGCATAACGGATGCCGAGCGCGTCCTGGGCGATGATCATTCTCTGGATCTCGCGAGTGCCCTCGTAGATATTGAGCACTTTGGCGTCTCTGAAATAGCGCTCCACGGGATACTCGTCGGAATAGCCGTAACCGCCGAAGATCTGCACGGCATTGTGGCCGGCGCGATTGGCGGCTTCACCGCAGAAGAGCTTGGCGAGAGAAGTCTCGAGGGTATTTCTCACACCTTTGTTCTTCAGGTGGGCGGCTCTCAGATAGAGAAGGCGGCCGGCTTCGCAGTCGGTGACCATGTCGGCGATCATGGCTTGCACTTGCTGATGCTCGCCTATGGGTTTGCCGAAAGTCACTCTTTCCATGGCATACTTGGTGCAGGCGTCGATACAGCCCTGCACGAGACCGACAGCACCGGCAGCCACCGAGAAGCGTCCGTTGTCCAGGGCGGACATGGCTACTTTGAAGCCATTGCCTTCGCCGCCGAGGATGTTCTCTTTGGGCACTCTCACTTCATCGAGGAAGAGGCTGGAGGTGTCCGAGGCGCGCAGACCGAGCTTGCCGTGAATAGGCTGGGCGGTGAAGCCCTTGGACTTGGTGTCGACGATGAAGCAGGTGATGCCTTTGTGCTTCTTGGAAGGATCGGCCTGGGCGAAGACCAGGGCGTGGGTGGCTATGGAGCCGCAGGAGATCCAGACTTTCTGTCCCGAGAGGATGAAGTCGCTTCCGTCTTTGACAGCCTTGGTCTGCTGGTTGCCGGCATCGCTTCCGGCTTCCGGCTCGGTGAGACCGTAGCAGCCGATGAACTCGCCGTTACAGAGCTTGGGCAGGAGTTGCTTCTTCTGCTCTTCGGTTCCCCACTTCAAGATGGTGAGAGCCACCAGAGAGGTCTGCACCGAGAAGAGTGTGCGGGTGGAGGAGCATACGCGGTTGATCTCTTCGGTCATCAAACCGTAGGCCACATAGTCCTGTCCGAGACCGCCATACTCTTCGGGAATCGGGCAGCCTAGAAAGCCTTCGGCGAAGATCTTCTTGGCGATATCCCAGTCGAACTTGCAATTGCGATCGTTCATCTGGGCTTTCGGCGCGATCTCGCGCTCGGCGAATTCGCGCATATGGCGCCGAATAGCAATCTGCTCAGGGGTGTAATCAAAATCCATTTTCTTTGTACTCCGAATTTCCAATCACTGTATCCGACGTTTTCCTTACCTCAGGAGTTCTCGCCGTAGTTGTCTATCTGAGCGCGCTGGAGCGTGCCCGAATAGTCCACATAGACGGACTTCCATTCGGTGAACTGATCGATGGCGGTGGTGCCGGCTTCCCGGTGACCGTTGCCTGTCTGCTTGACGCCACCGAAAGGAAGCTGGATCTCAGCGCCGATGGTGGGAGCATTGATGTAGACGATACCGGACTCGAGGTCCTCGATGGCTTTGAAAGCCCGGTTGACGTCCTGGGTGTACATGGAGAGCGAGAGACCGAATTCGGTGCCGTTGGCGACTTCGATGGCTTCATCGAAATTGTCCACTTGCATGAGCGCTACTACCGGTCCGAAGATCTCTTCCTGAGCGATCCGCATGGTCGGCTTCACATCGCCGAATACCGTGGGCTCGTGGAAGAAGCCTCTGGCATGAGCGCCGTCGCTGAGGATATTGCCGCCGAAGAGGAGCTTGGCGCCTTCATCCTTGCCGATCTTCACATAGTCATTCACCGACTTGAGCTGATAAGCGCTCACCACCGGACCGACATCGATTCCGGCTTCGAGACCGTTGCCGACCTTGAGCTTCTCGACCCGGGCGATGAATTTTTCCACGAACTCTTTGTAGATCTTCTTGTGGAGGATGACCCGGCTGGTGGCGGTGCAACGCTGACCGGTGGTGCCGAAGGCTCCCCAGAGAGCGCCGTCCACAGCCAGATCGAGGTTGGCGTCTTCCATTACGCATATTGCGTTCTTGCCGCCGAGCTCGCAGGAGATCTTCTTCATCAGCTCGCCGCAGCGACCGGCCACTTTGCGTCCGGTGAAAGAGCTGCCGGTGATGGAGATTGCTTTGACACGCGGGTCTTCCACCAGGGGCATGCCGACTTCTCCGCCGGAGCCGGTGACGAAGTTAACCACTCCCGGTGGCAGTCCGGCTTCCTGGAGGATCTCGACGAAGCGCATTGCCAGATAAGGTGTATCGGTGGCAGGCTTGAAGACGATGGTGTTACCGGCGACCAGGGCGGGAAGCATTTTCCAGCTCGGGATCGCCACCGGGAAGTTCCAGGGAGTGATCACCCCCACCACGCCCAGAGGCTGGCGGATGGACATGGCGAACTTGTTGCGCATCTCGGAAGGAACGGTCTGACCGAAAAGGCGGCGGCCTTCACCAGCCGCGTATTTAGCCATGTCGATGGCTTCCTGGACGTCGCCCCGGGCTTCTTTGAGGACTTTGCCCATTTCCCGGGTCATGTCGCGGGCCAGCTCTTCTTTCTTGGCTTCCAGCAGATGAGCCGCTTTCAGGATGATCTCGGCACGCTCGGGAGCCGGGGTGTGCTTCCAGCCGTGGAAAGCGCGGTCGGCAGCATCCACTGCTTTTTTGACATCGCTGGGGCTCGACAGGGCGAAGCTGCCGATCACTTCTTCGTTGTTGGCCGGGTTGATCGACTCGAAGGTCTTGCCGGTCTCCGACTTCACCCATTTGCCGTCGATCAGATTGTGGAATTCCTTCTGGCCGGCCTTGGTTTTCTCTAGAGTCTTCGTCATTGTGACCTCTCCCTGTTTAATTGTCAGTCATTGCTTTTTCGAGGATGGATAGCGCTTCTTCCGCTTCAGCATCGGAGATGTTGAGGGGCGGAATCAGGCGGATAACCTGGCCGTCCTGACCGCAGGTGAGAACGAGCATCTTGTTCTCGAAGCAGCGTTTGGCCACTTTGTCTGCCCAATCTTTGCTGGGCTTGCCGTCTTTGTCATTGAACTCGATGCCGATCATCAAGCCGCGGCCGCGAATCTCGCCGATGTGACTCTTGCCTCTGGCGAACTCTTTGAGACGCTTGACGAACATGTCGCCCATCTTTTGAGCGCGCTCGGCGAGCTTCTCTTCCTGGAGCACGCCGATGCTGGCAAGTGCAGCGGCGCAGGCGATGGGGTTGCCCCCGTAAGTGGTGCCATGACGGCCCTTGGGCCAGTCTCTGGTGATTTCTTTCTTGGCTATAAATGCCGAGATCGGCATGCCAGCTGCGATACCTTTGGCGACTGTCATAATGTCCGGCACCACACCCTCATGCTCGCAGGCGAACATCTTGCCGGTGCGGGCGAAGCCGGTCTGCACTTCATCGATGATCAGGAGGATGCCATGCTCGTCGGCGACTTTGCGCAGGCGTTTGAGGAAACCGTCCGGCGGTATCACATAGCCACCTTCTCCGAGAATAGGCTCGACGATGAAAGCTGCCACCTGCTTGGGATTGACGAAGTGGTGGAAGATCCGCTCGATCTGCTCGAAGGTATGGTCGAGGACTTTCTTTTCGTCTTCAGGGGTGGCGGAGCGATAGACATAGGGGAAAGGCGCCGTGAAGATGGACGGCGGTAGAGGCTCCTGCATGTCGCGATAATAGAGCTTGGAGGTGGTGAGAGCCATGCACATGTGGGTGCGGCCGTGGAAGCTACCCAGGAAGTTGATCACCGCCGGTCTACCGGTGTAGAAGCGAGCCAGCTTGATAGCGCCTTCGACACACTCGGCGCCTGAGTTGGCGAGCATCACCGAGTCGAGATTGCCCGGGGCGATTTCAGCGAGTTTCTCGCAGAGCTCGATATATATCTTGTTATAAGTGGTGACCGATGTATGAATCAGCTTCTCGGCTTGATTCTTGATGGCCTCGACGACTTTGGGGTGGCAGTGGCCGACATTGGTGACGGCGATACCGGTGGTGAGGTCGAGATATTTTTCACCGTCGAGGTCGTAGATATAGGAGCCCTGACCGCGCTCGGCGACAATGGGCAAGAGCCTTGACAATACCGGGTTGACGCATTTGCCGTCCCGTTCGATGTATTCCTTGTTTTTTCCCATGGTTTTCGCCGTTGTCATAAAAGGCTCCTTTACCTGCGCGAATTCCTGCTCCCGTACGGGCGCAACGCGCTTGAAAAGAGCACCCGTATCCAGCAATCCTCCGGGATCATATCAACTTATATATAAAAGCCCTCCGACCTTTAGTATTCTTGCGGCAATCTATTTCTTGACATGAGTTCTTGCCTGTTCCCCGGACCGTCACGATGCGGTCATCCAGGCTTGCTAGATTGCCAGAGTAGGCTGATGAGAGGACAAGGTCATGGGTGACGGAGCTGTCAGAGAAACGTCAGGCGACACACATAGCGGCAAGATTCAGGACCGCCTGCCTGTCGAGGAGAACGTCCGCCGCTTCGAGCGCATGCCCGATCCCGGGCTTCATAACAGCGCCGGACGCAAAACCGGCGTCGAAGCTCTGGACAGAAGCACCGACGAGCTCCTCAGGAAATTGCAGCACGACAGCAAAGCCGAGACCAATCTCCGTCATGTCGTCCCGGGACTGAATACCGAGCTCCAGAGACGCGGGCAGCTCAATCCTCAGCAGATGATGCCGCCGCGCCTGGAACGCGAAGGAATGCCCACCGGCGCCGAAAACCAGACAGGCACAGAGATGCCTCACCCGGGCAAAGCCTTCGACTGGAAGCTCATCCGGGAGCGCGCCCGGATGAACCCGACACCGATCCTTCCGAGACCCAAATTTGAGTTTCCCCCCAGACAGATGAAGCGCTGATGCCCCTCCGTCTGCTCCTGCATCGAATCTGCAAGTTACTGGAGAGTTTCTTTTACCATGCCAAACAACATATTCGACAAGGGCGCTGTCGCTGATGACAGCGACGATCTCCTCAAGAGACTGAAAGAGCTCTCCACCACCCCGGAGGAGAAGGCTCAAAGAAGATTGAGAGAAGGCGGAGAGACCTTCGCTCCCCCGCCCCTGGTGAAATCGACCAGCTCCAGGCTGCCTGCCATCAGCATGCCCTGGCTCGAAACCACCGGGACATAGTCCATGAGATACGATGCCACGGATCGAGAATCAACCAATGTCGAGGATCACAGAGGTGGCAGCAGCGGGTTCAGCTTGCTTGTCGACAAGATCGCCGAATATATCAATCCGCGCCACGCTGCGCCGAAAGCCTCGAACGGGGTCAACCATGGCAGGGTGGGTGACGGCACGCCGGAGGAACGAGAGCCTCTCAAAGAATGGAAGACCCAGGGAGACGAGCTTCTAAGGCGAGCAGAGGAGAGAAGACTCGAGGGTGATCCCTTGGCGCCAGGCTCGCGGAGCATGGACATCGGGCAGAGCTGGCTGGACACCGAGATTGAAAGAGCGCAGCAAGAGATCCTGCGAAAGTTAGAGAAAATGGTGAATAATCCCTTTCCGAATATGGAACAGAAAGGCGAGGATGACGATCCTGAACATGTTCCAGCTAACAGAGAGGAAATTCCGTCAGGCACGGAGATCTCGTCCGGAAACCAGCCCGGGCTTCCGGATCACAAGGTCGAGATCCCGCCATTGCCTGGCTACGACAACACCGCCGAATAAGACATCACCGATGGTGCTCAGCGCTTGCGCTGCCCCCGCTTGGGCGGGCCTGTCTTGATGCCGCCTTTGAAGACCAGGGGATAAACCTCATCGAGGCTGGACACGGGCACCAGCTCGACTTTTTCTTTGACATAGTCGGGGATTTCTTGCAGGTCTTTCTCGTTGCCCTGGGGGAAGAGCACTGTCTTGATTCCGGCCCGAAGAGCTGCCAGTACTTTCTCTTTGAGCCCGCCGATCGAAAGTATCCTGCCTCTCAGGGTGATCTCGCCGGTCATGGCGATATTGCCCAGGGCCGGACGTTTGCTGATGGCGGAGATGAGGGCGGTGCAGAGAGCCACACCGGCGGAAGGACCGTCCTTGGGAATGGCGCCTTCCGGAATATGAATGTGCACATCGAGCTCGTCTTTGAAAGAAGGGTTTATATCGAGAGCCTGGGCATGGCTTCTTATATAGCTGAAAGCTGCCTGGGCCGACTCTTTCATCACATCGCCAAGCTGTCCGGTCAGTTGCAGGTTTCCCTTGCCGGGCATGGTATTGACCTCGACCTGCAGGGTCTCTCCCCCGGTCTCGGTCCAGGCGAGCCCGGTAACGACACCCACCTGGGGATTCTTGGACTCTTTCTCGCGCACGATCTTGGCGGGACCAAGATAAGTGTTCACCATATTCGGTTGCACCTTCACGCTGGTGACGCTACCGCCGACGATCCTGGTGGCGACCTTCCGGCAGATGCTGGCGATGGAGCGCTCGAGATTGCGGACACCCGACTCACGAGTGTATTCCTGAATAATCTTGCGAATTGTCGGGGCCGGAATTTTGAGCTGCTTATCCGAGAGCCCGTGCTTCTCCAGGGTCTTGGGGATGATATGCAGCTCGGCGATAGAGACCTTCTCCTCCTCGGTGTAACCCGAGAGCCTGATCACCTCGAGGCGGTCCGCCAGGGGCCGGGGCACATAATCAAGGGCATTGGCGGTGCCGATAAAAACTATCTCCTGGAGGCTGAAAGGCGCATCCAGATAGTGATCGGTGAAATTCTCGTTCTGGTCGGGGTCCAGGACCTCGAGCATGGCAGCGGTGGGATCGCCCATATAGCTGCGGGTCATCTTCTCGATCTCATCAAGCAGAATCACCGGATTCCTGGTGCCGGCCTGCTTGACCGCTTGAATAATCCTACCGGGCATAGCACCTATATAAGTCCGGCGGTGCCCGCGAATCTCGCTCTCGTCATTGACGCCGCCCAGAGATATACGGGCGAACTTGCGGTTCATGGCCCGGGCAATGGACTTGGCCAGACTCGTTTTACCGACACCGGGAGGCCCGACCAGACAGAGTATGGTTCCCTGCTGCTGCTTGGAGAGCTTGCGCACCGCTAGATACTCGAGAATCCGCTCTTTCACCTTGTCGAGCCCATAGTGATCCTCGTCGAGGATTTTCTCGGCGCGCTCGAGGTCGATTATCTCTTTGCTCCGCTTGGCCCAGGGCAGGCTCACCAGGGTGTCCAGATAAGTCCTGATCACCGCCGCTTCAGCGCTCTGGGGCATCATCTTCTCCAGGCGGGAAAGCTCTTTGTTGGCTTTCTCCAGAGCCGCTCCCTTGATCTTGCACTTGGCTATCTTGGAGCGATACTCGGCGATCTCGCCGCCTGACTCGCCTTCGGCATCGAGCTCGTCCTGGATGATCCGCATCTTCTCGCGAAGATAATACTCTCTCTGGGTCTTCTCCAGATTGAATCGCACCTTGTCGTGGATCTGCTGCTCGAGCTCGGCGAATTCCAGCTCCCGGGAAAGAAGCTGGCTGATGAACTCGAGGCGCTCCTTGCTGTCTGTGACCTCCAGGCACTTCTGTCTCTCGTCCACGGACAGGCCCAGATAAGTAGCGATGATATCCGCCAGCCTGCCTGGTTGACCGATACCAGAGACCGCCAGGAGGCTCTCAGGATTGATTTTCTTGGTGGTCTTGACGTATTGCTCGAACTTCTCCACCGCGACCCGTATAAGAGTCTTTGTCTCCGAATCGTCTATGTCGATCTCGGGATGCTCCGCGACCCGGGCTGTGAAGCAACTGGCGTCTTCCGAGAGCTCCACCAGGGAGACCCGGCAGGAGCCCTCCACCAGGACCTTGACCGTACCGTCAGGCAGCTTCAACATCTGCATGACCTCGGCCAGGGTGCCGGTGTCGAATATGTCGTCCGAACCGGGGTCCTCGCACTCGCCATCTTTTTGCGCCACAAGGACCACCAGCCGGTCATCGCGCAGGAGAGCCTGCTCGAGAGCGGCGATGGACTTGGGGCGGCTGACGAAAAGCGGCGTCACCATGTGCGGAAAGACCACTACGTCTCGCAACGGGATTAACGGGAATATGGTCGTGCTGATGTCCGCCACTTGCATCGCTTTTAGCTGCTTATTGATTTTGCCTCTGGCAATGCCCGATCAAGAGGCCTTCTCGCCTTTGATCTTCGGCTTGGGCATCTCGAGAAGCTCCGCCGTCGAACGTTTTTCCACGAGGTCTTTGGTGATCTCGCAGACTTTGATGTCGTCTCTGGAAGGCACTTCGTACATGATGTCGAGCATGATCTCCTCGACGATGGAACGCAGAGCCCTGGCGCCTGTCTTGCGCTTGAGCGCTTCCTCGGCGATGGCCGAGATCGCCTCGTCATCGAAGCTCAAGGAGACATTGTCCAGCTCGAGGAGCTGCTTGTATTGCTTGATGAGAGCGTTCTTGGGCTCGACCAGAATACGAACCAGAGCTTCGGCGTCGAGGGCCTCGAGAACGGCGATTACCGGAATCCGGCCGACGAACTCGGGGATGAGGCCGAACTTGATCAGATCGTCCGGAGAGGTCTCCATCAGGATCTTGCTGATCTTCTGCTCGCGCTCCCAGGAGGTGAGGGGTCGATCCACGCCGAAACCGATGCTGCGGTTGCTGGAGACCCGCGCCTCGACGATCTTGTCGAGACCGACAAAAGCGCCGCCGCAGATGAACAGGATATTGCCGGTGTTGATCTGGATGAACTCCTGGTGCGGGTGCTTGCGCCCGCCCTGGGGCGGGACATTGGCCACCGTGCCTTCGATCATCTTGAGGAGAGCCTGTTGAACGCCCTCACCGCTGACGTCGCGGGTGATACTGGTGTTCTCGGACTTTCTCGAGATCTTGTCGATCTCGTCTATATATATGATGCCGCGCTCAGCCCGCTTGATGTCGTAATCGGCAGCCTGGTACAGGCGCAGGAGAATATTCTCTACATCCTCTCCGACATAGCCTGCTTCGGTGAGGGTCGTGGCATCGGCCACGGCGAAAGGCACATCGAGGAATTTCGCCAGGGTCTGGGCAAGCAGGGTCTTGCCACAACCGGTGGGTCCGATCAGAAGAATATTTGCCTTTTGAATCTCTACTTTCTCAGACTGCTCGGCATTGTGAGTAATCCTCTTGTAGTGGTTGTAGACCGCTACCGAGAGGATCTTCTTGGCCTGATTCTGCCCGACGATATGCTCATCCAGATGGGACTTTATAGCGTGGGGCTTGGGAATCTCCATGATCTGGGGCTCGGGGCTTTCGGTCTGGGGCGCGGTTTGAGCCGGACCGCCCTCGAAAAGCTCTTCGTCCAGGATCTCATTGCAGAGATCCACGCACTCGTCACAGATATATACTCCCGGTCCAGCGATGAGCTTCTTGACCTGATCCTGACTCTTACCGCAGAACGAGCACTTGAGGCGATTGTCAGACCCTTTTGGTGGCATTAGTGGTTTCCCTATCTAGTGTGTCGAGTTGAATGTGATCAAGGCCATAGAGCCAGGCTGTTAACTCAGCATCTATTATCCTAACCTAATATTTTCAGTATGACACGTACTATTTTCACCGGCGCCCGCAGCCTAGACGGCTGACAGGTTGGGCGATTCTTCCAGTCTCTCGATGACCTGGTCTACGAGTCCATACTCCTTGGCTTCCTCGGCTGTCATTATATTGTCCCGATCTGTATCTTTCTCGATAGTTTTCACAGATTGACCGGTGTGTAAAGCAAAAAGCTCGTTGAGCTGGCGCTTGATTCTCAGGATCTCTTTAGCCTGGATCTCGATATCCGTTGCCTGACCTTGAGCTCCACCCAGGGGCTGGTGGATGAGAACGCGCGAATGAGGCAGGGCCATGCGCTTGCCCTTCGTGCCTGCGGAGAGGAGGAAAGCGCCCATGCTGGCAGCCTGGCCCAGACAGATTGTGCAGACATCGGAGCGGATATGCTTGATGGTGTCATAAATAGCCAGACCAGCAGTAACGGAGCCGCCAGGAGAATTAATATAGAGACGAATGTCCTTTTCCGGATCTTCGCCTTCGAGAAGCAGGAGCTGAGCCACGATTATATTGGCCACCATGTCATCGATGGCGGTACCCAGAAATACGATCCGCTCGCGAAGCAGTCTCGAGAAGATATCGAATGCCCGCTCGCCTCTGGATGTAGTCTCGATAACCGTGGGAGCGTAGTGTCCCATGGGGCTTGCCAGGGGGCTGATACTGTAGAGATCGAGGGCTGACATCAAACGATCGCGTTCCATTTTGGTGTTCCTTTATTGCTTGTAACTCGCCGAACGACTTAATTTTAGCTGGATTATCCTACTTTTTTGATTTTTCTGCTTTTTCTTCGGGCTTGGCGGCCTTCTTGCTTTTCTTCTTGAGAGCCTCATTGTGCTCGTGGTCATGATCATCAGGTCCATGCTCGTGGTCGCAGCCTTCGCCGTGCTCATGGTCGTGCTCGCCGGAATCTTCCACATAGTTGATTTGAGCGCCCTTGACGAGATAATCCACAACCTTGCTGGTGAGGACCTCCTCGGAAACCTGCCTCATGAACATCTCATCGTCGAAGAGCTCTCTGAGCCGGTCTTCAGGAACCTGATTGCGAGCGGCATAGTCGAAGACATAAGGAGAGACTTCTTCGATAGTGACATTCATGCTCTCGGCTTTCACCACGGCGCCCAGGACCAGGGAATGAAGCACTCTCTGGTTGGCCTCTTTCTTCTTGAGGACATCGAGTTGCTTGAACTCTTCCATTGACTGATACTCGTCCCAGGATTGTCCATTGGCTTCGACGATCTCGCGGATCTGGTGCATGAGAAGCTCATGCTCACGCTCGATCATGGTGTCCGGAATATCGAGCTCGGCTTGCTCCACTACCGCTTCCACGACTTTGCGCTGGCAGCGGGCCTCGTTTTCCATGGTTATCTCTTCGGCCATACGCTCTTCGATGGCTTGCTTGAGATCGTCGAGAGTCTCGTGATCGAGCTGTTTGGCGAACTCATCATTGATCTCGGGCACCACTTTCTGGCGCAGCTCTTTGATCTCCACCTTGAACCTGGCAGGCTTGCCGGCCAGGCTCGGGTTGCGGTATTCGTCCGGGAAGGTCACCGAGACTTCGACTTCTTCTTTGGGCTTCTTGCCCACGAGCTGCTCGCAGAAGCCCGGCACGAAAGCGCCTTCCTTCACTTCCAGGGTAAGTCCTTCGGCTTTGCCGCCTTCCACGAGCTTGTCATCTACATAACATTCGAAATCGAGGAGAACATGATCGCCCATGACCACTTCACGGTCATCGATGGCTTTCATGGAGGCGCGCTGCGCGGCTATATTGTTGAGAGCGTTATCGAGAGCGCCTTCCGGAAGAACGGCTTCGGGAACGTCTACCTTGAGATTCTTGTAGTCGCCGAGCTTCACCTCCGGGCGCACCTCGAATTTGGCGGCGAGCTTCAGGGGCTCGCCCAGCTCGAACTTGCACTCGACAATTTCGGGACGGGTGATTATATCGAGGTTCTCGTCGGTAATCACCTGGTGGAGCAGCTCCGGAAGCAGCCTTTCCAGGGCTTCCTGCTTGATGGCATCACGACCGAAACGCTTTTCTATGATATTTCTGGGAGCCTTGCCTTTACGAAAGCCAGGGATCTCCACTTGATTGCTCAACTCGCGGCAGGTCACCTCATAAGCTCTGCTGGCCCGCTCGGCCTCGAGCTCCAGACCCACACGCACTACATTCTTGCCTTCCCGGTCAACGACAACCTTCATCGTATCTATTACCGCCATATTATTGAGTTTAGATTAGCGAGCGAACTCAGCGAACTCAGCGAACAACAGCGCTGACGCTTGCATAAAGCGGGATTTTAGCACGCAGGCCAGCGCAAGAGCGCCGCCGGACGCCCTCCGGGACAAATGTTTTAACGAATCAGAATAGTGCTTCAGCCGGTGTGACTGCTACTACCACCAGGCCGAACAGGAGCGCTAAATTAATGGTAATGAAGATGCCGAAGAATGTGGATCCCAGCATCAGTTGCCAAGCCAGGAGCGCCTGCCTCGGCGAGAATGTGGTGAGTATCCCGAAACGATGCCCCAGATAAGCAAAAACAGTCACACCGAGAAGCACGTCACAGGCAAGGAGAAGCGGCACCCGGTGCGGAGCCAGGGGCTCCACCAGCATGGCCACCGAGGTAAGCAGAGCGACTATCAGAAGAGTGAGACTGGTGGCCCGGTCGGAGTCCCTGACTTTGACAGCCTCGTCCTGGGAGATATTGCGCACATAATCCAGGGACTCGAGACAAGCCGTAAGAACCTTCCGGCGCTTGAGAATGCCGTCTACGGCAGCGTCTTTTGCAGCCGCGTCTTTGCCGGCATCATCCGCCTTCTCCGGGGCGACATCGCCAGTTTCACCGCCGGACTCGACACTTTCTTGCTTCTCGTCGCTCATCCTGTGCCTCCAGAGGAGAAGGTCCACTACTTATTAAATGCTTTACCCGATAAGACGGCTTTCCCTCGATCCGGAAGCCTAGTTATCAGATCAAAAAAAAACGACCCGCAGGTCGTCTTTGAAAAAATGGAGCGGGAGACGAGATTCGAACTCGCGACATCCTCCTTGGCAAGGAGGCATTCTACCACTGAATTACTCCCGCAACTCAGCTTCGGACTCATTATATATGACCCGGAGCAAAATAGTCTCGAGCTGCTTGACCAAAAGTAACTATTTGAGCGTTGCCGCTTTCAGAGACGGTCTTGCCGACAGGCGCTGCTCCACGTCGGCCAGGATCTTGACGACATGATAGGCGTTGTTGGCATCGGTGCGCGGTCTCTGACCGCTGTTGATGCAGTGCAAGAAATGCTCGCATTCCAGAAACAACGGCTCCAGATCCGGATAATCCGGATACTCCACGATCATCCGGCCGAGCTCGGTCTGGGAGTGAAGTTGCAGCTTGTCGTCGGTCTGGGCATCATTGAGAACCGCAGTCTTCTTGGTGCCGTTCACGGTGAGCCGCACGATCTTCTGGGGATCGATCCAGGAGTTGCGCACCTGGCCGCCGATGATCTTGTCGCCCACCGGGAACGCCACGTCCAGATAAGCCACGTCGACGAGGCTGTCCTCCTGGGTATCCCAGCCGCCGACCCTGGTCACTTCCGGAGCGTCGCAGTCGAGCAGGTAGCTCATCATGGACAGATCGTGTGGAGCCAGGTCCCAGAGCACATTCCAGTGATGCCTGGAAGTGTTGAAATTCATACGGTCCGAGCGCACGAAGAGGATGTCCCCCAGCTCGCCCGAAGCGATGAGCTCTTTCAAGCAATTGACCGCGGGATGATAGAGAAGGAGGTGTCCCACCATCAGGACGAGATTGCGCTCGGTAGCCAGAGCATCGAGCTCTTCGGCTTGCATAACGTCCCTGGCCAGAGGCTTCTCGACATAGACATGCTTGCCGGAGAGGAGCGCCTGTCTGGCGAGGGCGAAATGAGTCTCGCTGGGCGTTGCGATCACCACAGCGGTGACAGCTTCGTCAGAGAGCATCTCCTCAATGCTGGTAGTGACCCTGACCCCCCGATACTCTTGCTTCATCCGCTCGAGTTTCTGGAGGTCAGAGTCACACACACATGCCAGGGAGCCCAGGTGAGCGAAATTGCGAACCAGGTTTTTACCCCAGTTACCGCATCCTGTCACTGCTACCTTCGGTAGCTCCAAAGGTCCCCCTTAACTGCTCAAGAGTAGTTATCTACGCTTGTTGACAGCTTCACTGAATTCCTTGCCGACTCTGAAGCCGGGCACGCGCTTGGCAGGAATATGCAACGGCTCGTTGGTCTTAGGATTACGGCCGGTTCTTGCTTTGCGCTGTCTGGCTTCGAAAGTTCCGAAACCGACGAGTGTAACCTTTTCACCGCCAGCAACCGACTTGATGATGGTTTCCATCATTTTGTTGATTACTTGCTCGGCGTCTTTTTTTGTTGTTCCGGCGTCTTTAGCGACGATATCAACCAATTCAGCTTTGTTCAAGGCTCTTCCACCCCACATTTGTAGACGTAAACCAAAGTGATACCAATGGGACTCCAAATTGTGGACCTGGTTCCAAGAAAGATTGAAGAAAATTCCGAAACCGCTATTTCAGTTTCAGACAAGAGATAATCTCTTTTCGTCTTCCTTTTCCGTTGAACGCCAAGACCAGAATCTAAGGCGCGACCTGCATTTGCAGGGCAGCATTCCAAACGAGTTGCAATGCTAGCATAAAGTTTAGCGTGAAAGGCCCACTATATGCACTGTATGACAAGAAATTCCTAATGGTTTCATCTCGGCAGAACTCCCTCTCATCGCATCTCAGAGACGCCTGGGTCGAAGTCGACCTGGGCTCGGTGGAGCACAACGCCTCCCTGGTCAAGTCCTGGATCACAGGCGGAGAAAGACATTGCAGCCTCATGGCGGTTGTTAAGAGCGACGCCTACGGGCATGGTGCACCGGCGGTGGCCGAGGTCCTCCAGGCGGCCGGGGCCGAATGGTTCGGTGTGGCATCGGTTGATGAAGGAACACAATTACGTGAAAGTGGTATCGAATCTCGAATACTCATATTGAGCCCGGCTCCTTTCTGGGCAGTGGAAAACGCCATTGCCAACCGTCTCGACCTCACCATCGCCTCCACCAGACAGGCGAAAGCTATAGAAGTAGCAGCCGCCAAAGCCGGCACCGGAGCCCGGGTTCATATCAAAGTGGACACCGGTATGCACCGTCTCGGCATCATGCCGGACGACACCGGCGACTTGCTCGACTACCTGGAATCGGCAAAGTCTCTGGAGCTCGCCTCGGTCTTCTCGCATCTCGCCAGGGCCTCGGACGAGGAGGCTACCACCTGGCAGTTCCAGCGCTTCCAGCCGGTGATCGAGAAATTGCGCAGCCAGTACCCGCGAGTGCCGGTGCACCTTTCATCCAGCGAAGCCACCAGGCTCTTCCCTCAATTCCACCTGGATATGGTCAGGGTCGGTCTCTATCTGTACGGTCTCGAGCCCAGATCCGCCTCCACCGACCTGAAACCGGCCATGTCGGTGCGGGGCAGAATCAATCATATAGGCGTGGTGCCCGAAGGGGAGGCCGCCGGCTATAACGGGACATGGACGGCAAGGCGCCCATCGCGCCTGGCCTCGATCCCGATCGGCTACGCCGATGGTGTCGACCGCCGTCTATCGAACAATATGAGAGGCAGCATTTTCGGGAAATCTATAGAACAGGTCGGACTGATATCGATGGACCAAATGATGTTCGATATAACCGATGTTCCGGAAGCCGAGGAAGGGGACGTGATCACCCTGATCGGCACAGCGCCTGAGGGGCTTGCCGACTGGTCCGGTCGCCTCGCCACCATAACCTATGAGCTGGCGTGCCGCTTGAGAGCCCGGCTGCCAAGAGTATATACAAGACAGAGACAGCCGGGCAGTTCAGTGAAAACAGTGCCATAAAACTAGTGGAGGACCGTTGAGAGAAAACCAAAATGAGCGGGAAATCGGATTATTCTGCGGCACTTTCAACCCGGTGCATGTGGGTCATCTCCTGATCGCCGAATGCGCCCGGGATCAATTCGCCCTGGAGAAGGTGATTTTCGTCACCAGCCCCTGTCCGCCCCATCGCCGGGACGCGCTCCTGGACGGATGGGCCAGGCACGAGATGGTGGAGGCTGCCATCAAAAGCAATACCGCTTTCGAGGCTTCCGACCTGGAGCTGCGAAGAGATGGTCCGTCCTACACGATCAACACCGTCGAGGAGATCGACACTATATATAGTGGGAAGGCCAGAATCAATCTGATCCTCGGAGGCGACAATCTTCATCAGCTCAGAGACTGGCATCGGGTCGACGAACTTCTCTCCCGTTGCCGTATTCTCATAGTTCCAAGGCTTCGTTATGTCTACGAGAAAGACGAGCCTCTCATAAGAGTCGGCGTCGAGCCGGTTTCGATCGCAGACGAATTTCCGCAAGCTGTGATCGAGTCGGTGGATTTCCCGGGAATCGCCATCTCGGGCTCCAATATCAGAGAGCGAATCAGCCAGGGCAAGACAGTGCTATATATGGTGCCCCCCTCGGTCAACGACCTGATCAAGAAAAAGGGTTATTTCCAGGTCGCCGAGATCACTGATGACTGAGCTCTATTACGGCATTCCCGCGCACCTCGAGAATCAGGTCCTGGAGCGATGGGTGAAAGAGCGAGTCAGCCAGAAGCGCTTCGATCATATACAGGGTGTCATGCTGGTGGGCGAGCAGATCAGCACCCGAGCCGGCATGGATCCCTATCCGGTCTGGCTTGCCTGCCTGTTGCACGATGCCTGCAAAGAGATCAAGAACGACGATCTCCTTCGCGAATCGAGACGCCTCGGTCTCAAAATCGGGAAGCAGGAGAAGGATAACCCGCACATCCTGCATGGTCCGGTGGCGGCGCTCACGGTGAGGGAAGTGTTCGGAATCGACAACGGTGACATCCTCAGCGCCATTGCCGAACACACCCTGGGCTCCACAACCATGTGCGAGATCTCGAAAGTCGTCTACCTCGCCGACGCCCTGGAGGCTTCCCGTCCGGATGCGCTCACCGAGCCCGTATGGCAGGCTCTTGGTCGGGACGGCGAACCGGATCTGGACGCGGCGATATTCCAGGCATCGAATCTGGTGCTCAGGCACTTGCTGGAGAAAGGCAAGCCGATCCATACCAAGGCAGTGAAAGTGCGGAATCATTTTCTGGCGCGACTGAAGAAACGCGACAGGAGAGCCTGAATTCAGGCGTCCTGGCTGTCCACGTGCAACCAGTAGATATTGATGGCCGAGCCCACCAGTAGGACTATCCAGCCCGTCTGGACACTACCGGTCTGAACATAGTCAATCAGGCCGTAGCCGAGACCGACAATACCGAACAGTATCGCAAATGCATATTTGTAGAGCCAGCTGTCCTTGATGGACTCGCCAAGGGAAGAGCCCCGGTGCAGAGTGCCCAGTGGCTCGGGCTTGCCGGCCCGGACATCGGCCGCCACATCATCCATGCGCCTGGCGAGCTTCTTCTTGCCGAGGTCGTCATAGGCTCTGGCGAGCTTGCCCATGATCACCACGCGTTTCATGGTGTTGTTCAGCAAGCGGTCGTCGAGCACCAGGCAGCGCTCGTACCAGTGCCGGGCGGCATCGCTGGAACCCCGGTGAAGAAGATTGTCTCCGCGCTGCTCCATGAGGCCGAAGATGAGCTCGCCCAGACTGAATGTGGAGATGATCGCGAAGCCCGCCACGGCGATCAGGCAGAGAATGGCTATACCGGCATACTCTTCGAAGAACCAGGCCTCCTCGGCGCTGAGACCGCGGATAAAGAGCACCAGGCTGAGAGCCAGCAGCAAGCCTGCGATGGTCGCAATGAAAAAGCCTTTACGATTCACGGGGAGACTCGGCAAAGAGAAGGAGGGAAAACCCTTTCAGCAGGGTCGAGAATATAAAAACATGATTAAGGTTAAGATTGCAAGCTGCTGAACAGGCGATCCAGGCGAATTAATCAGCCCTGACGGTTAAGATCAGCCCTCCGCTTGTCAAGAGCCTGAGCCATTTTCCGGGTCTTGTTCTGGTTTCTCGTCGGTCCTCTCTTCCGACTCTTCTCCGGGAGCGCGTTCTTGCCCGTCTTCCGGCTCTTGCTCTGGCTCGTCTTGCGCTTCTTCGGAGCCCAGCTTTCCGGCCCGGCTCAACTCTTCCTCCCTTTTTCTGATCGCCTTCTCGAGGTCCTTGATCTCGCTATAGCGAGCGAGCTGCCACATGATCACCCCGAACAGAAACATGAATAGCCCGCAAGGCATATTCAGCTTGAGAGGCACCTCCCCGTTCGGTATCTTCCATGCTACGAAGTCCTGGAAGAACTGTCCGTATCCGAAGAGCAGAGCTCCAAGGATCAAGAACAAGACGGCGATGGGTTTTCTGACATCGAGCATAGAATCACCAGAAAATTAGGTTCAGTACCACTGTCAGCAAGATCAACAAAAGCGATACCAGATACGGGTTCATCCAGAGCGGTTCTCTGTCCCGGGCCCGGGCCACTGCCGGCTCCAGAGACTTGACTCCCCAGACAAGTCCAGCCAGCTCCTCTCTGGGCTTCGGCTTCGTCACGAGCGATACGAGAATGGTGACCGCGAAGCAGACTACCCAGGCCACCGTAGCACGCCAGAAATTGCCCGCCATTACCGTATGGTAGGAGAGATGCGGCCTCAAATCCGAAATCAGGGTCGCCATGGGGCTCAGGTATGCCGGCAGGAATTCCGGCGCGATCTTCACCGCCTCGCTGAGGAAATAATGTCCGACCGCTGCGAAAGTTCCGGACAGAAGCCCGATAAAAGCACCCCAGGGAGAGCACCGCGCCCAGAACATCCCAAGGAAGAAAGTAGCGAAGAGGGGCGCATTGAAGAACGAGAAAATCATCTGCATATATTCCATTATGGTTGGAAAGCCCATCACGAGATAAGCAGACAAGACGCTGAGAAGAATACCGGTCACAGTGGCCATATGCCCCATCCAGAGATAATGCTTATCCGAGCGATCTCTGGCGATATAGCTCTGGTAGATGTCATAGGTCCAGACGGTATTGAATGCGGTGACATTGCCCGCCATGCCGGACATGAAGCTGGCGAGCAGGGCGACCAGACCCACACCGAGCATGCCATTGGGATACATGGAGCCGATCAGAAGAGGGAGCGCCATGTTGTAGGACTTGTCGCTCAGGTTTTCTCCCAGAGAGGGGATCATGACGATGGCGATCAGCCCGGGTACCACAGTTATGAAAGGAAAGAAAATCTTGGGGAAAGCCGCCACGAGCGGCGTGCGCTGCGCGGAGCGAACGTCTCGCGCAGCCAGGGCCCTCTGAATCACCAGAAAATCGGTGCACCAGTATCCGAAAGAGAGGACGAAGCCCAGGCCGGATACCAGACCGATCCAGTCCACACCGAGTTTGTTGTGGCTGGAGCCCATCTCCATCCAGACATGCGAAAAACCGGGATTGGTGAACTCTGCCACCATGTTCTCCCAGCCACCGAAATGCATCAAACCCAGGATCGTTATCGGAGCGATACCGAAGATGATCAGGAAGAACTGCATCACCTCGTTGTAAATAGATGAGCTCAACCCGCCCAGGAATGTGTACAGGAGAACTATGCCGGCAGCCAGGAAAATCGATGCATTCATGTCCCAGCCGAGCAACAGTTTGAAGACAAGAGCCATGGCATAGAGATTGATGCCGGACATGAGCACGGTCATGAGGGCGAAGCTCACTGCGTTGAAAGCTCTTGTCGGCTCATTGAAGCGCTTCTTGAGATACTCCGGCACGCTGCGCACTTTCGAGCCGTAATAGAACGGCATCATGAAGAGCGCGAGGAACACCATGGCCGGTATCGCGCCGATCCAGTAGAAATGAGCCGTTACCATGCCGTACTGGGCGGCGGTGGCGGCCATCCCCATGACCTCGATAGCGCCCAGATTGGCTGAAAGGAATGCCAGCCCGGTGACCCAGGTAGGAATCTTATGACCGGCGAGGAAGAAATCCTCGCTTGTCACCATTTGCTTTTTGAGCTTGAAGCCTATTCCTATTACGAAAACGAAATAGATGGCGATTATCAAATAGTCGATAAACGCCAGGCTCAGGGCCGGCGCATCGGCCATGTTCACCTGCCGTATTCGTCAGCGAATGCTTCGGCGCCAGAGTCGCGCTTGCTGCCCAGGAGTCTCAGGTTGAGACCTTGAATGACCGGACGGACATGCTTGGCCCCCTGGTCATCGGTCCAGCGGTTGAAATCGAGACGACCTTCCACCCCGATGAGACTGCCCTTGCGAACGTATTCGCCGGCGATCTCAGCCTGGCGGCCCCAGATCTCGATATCGAACCAGTCTGTTTCCTTTTCCTTGGTGGGTCTGTTGACGGCAAGACTGAACGTTGTCTTGACGCGACCGGATTCGAAGTAACGCATCTCCGGATCTCTTCCTGCCCTACCGACAATGACGACAGAGTTAACCATGCCTCTCTCGATCTCCCAAAAACTGACAAACCATATTAAAAGGTTACCGGATCGAAGAAAACATTGATCATCTAAGCCCATTATTTCCAGCAAACGTGTAAAATTGGCAACCCCTGGATATCAAGACCAGCCCCTGGAACTCAAGAGCCGGAAATCAGCCAGATGATCGAAACGACTGCTATCAACCGAGAAGAGACCACCGCCCCCGGGGAGCGTATCTATTCGCTGGCTCAACCGGTCTGGCACGTGCTCGTGATGAGCCTCTTCACTTTCGCCGCCTATCTACCTTACTGGTTCTACAAGACCTGGCGCGATCTGCGCTCCCAGGCCCGACAGGACAGCTCGGCCCCGGAGACTCTGGCGAAATTCGCCACCTGCCGGCCGATCCTGAGAGCAATCACGGTGGTCATTCCCGTCTTCAACCTTCTTGCCATAGCCTCTCTTTTCCGGGATATCGCCCTGCTCTATCCGGACCAGGACAGCCCTGTCCGGAGCGGCTCCATGCAGATAGGGCTGGTCTTCGCCCTTCTCATGACAGCTTTCTGGTTTCTCGGCAGGGCGGATGGTCCCTGTTTCCTCCTGTTCAATCTGGTAGCTGTACCGGTAGCCGCTGCCCAGTACCTCCTCAATCGCTTCTGGCGGAGCAGGGAAAGCGCTGACGCCCTTGTCAGGCACGCCTTCTCGCCGCTGGAGATCATAGTGATAATCATCGGAGCCCTCTATCTGGGTCTGGTAGTGACCGGATTCTCAGTCATTTCTCCCTGACCAGAGCGATACCCAGGCGCGTACCAAGCTCCTCGAGCTGCCGGGAATCTATTGAAGCGAAATTCGGACAGTCTTTCACATTAATCGTGAGACCGGGTCGACGAGCCAGGGTGGCCAGCCCCTCCGGGGTGACTGCGGTGCCCTTGAGGCTCAGGAACTCGAGTTTCTTGAGCCTGGCGAGATAAGGCAGACCGGCGTCTCCGATCTCTTCGTTATTGGAGAGATAGAGCGACTTCAAGCTCCCGATCTTCGAGAGAGTCTCGAGGTCCGCGGACTTCAGGCGGCACTGACCGAGGTGCAGGACCTCGAGAGCCGGAAACGGCAGGGCGCTAGCCAGATCTTTGCTATCGAATTTGATTCCGGACAGATTCAGCCCGATGATCGGCTTGCCTTTGAGATCGCGCAGAAAGGCCGATGATAGCGAGACGCATTGAGTCAGATCGAGCTGGGAGATTTGCTTCAGGGAGGCAAGACCGTCGAGATCCACGATTTTATCCGTCTTGGTCAGGGTCAGGCTTCGCAGCCCCTTTACACTGGCGAGTTCGTGCATGCCTTCATTAGTGGGGTCAGAAAAGTCCAGGAGCAGAGTATTGAGCTCCGGAAGCCTGCCGGCCATCTTGCTCAAAGCCTTTCCTGTAAAGCCTCCCACTTTGGTCAGCACAATCTCTCTGAGATGGGGAAGCGGTGCTATGGCAGCCATGGCATCATCGGTAACATCACAGTCCTCCACTTGCAGGGACTCGAGTTGCTCCGGCAGATTGGCAAAAGTGATGGCAGTCAATTCACCATGGGTTTTCAAATGCAAGGTGCTGTCTGAACAACTGTTTTGCAACCAGGTTCTCAGTTTTTTTTCTCCTTCGAATCTTCTGGTCTTCTTTCCTCCTTCACCGGCAGTGCAAGCCTCGATTTCATGTTCTATTCTCTCCGGCGGCACGAAATTGGTGGTACGAATCTCGTGGGGCTTTTCCTGGGTGAGGCGGTAGAGCTCGGCTATGGAGAATGCGCCGGTAGCCAGAACGAAGCCGGCGCATAAGGACAGGAAGACGACTTTCCAGATCTTGCCCGTGGTCGGCAGACGAACCGGTAGCACAGGACCTGACCTCTTCTGGCGCCTTTGCTCTCGAACAACCGACTCGAGCCGCTCGCTACAGGATGCCAGGGCATCCGACAAATCGCCTGCAGTCTGAAAGCGCATTTCCGGCGGCTTCTCGAGACAGAGCCGGACGATCTCCCGGAGGCTGCCACTCTCATCATCAGGCACAGAGTCAGGCAGCTCGGGGATCGCTGCCTCCAGGTGCATGGTAAATGTCTCCATGGCACTCTCTCCGGAAAAAGGAGGATAGCCGGCCAGGACATGGAAGATCACGCAGCCCAGGCTGTATATATCGCTTCGCCCGTCCAGATCGCTTCCTCTGACCTGCTCGGGACTCATATAACGAGGGCTCCCGAGAATCAGACCAGTCCGAGTGCTCATCAGATTGGCCTCATCGGAGAGCTTGGCGATGCCGAAATCGAGCAGCAACACTTTCCTGACTCCCTGCTCTTCCACGAGCATGACATTGGCTGGCTTTATGTCTCTGTGGACGATCCCGTGCCGGTGAGCATGCTCGAGCGCCATGGCAATCTGGATCGCGATATCGAGAGCCTCCAGACAGTGGAGCTGGCGTTCTTTCATCAGGCTTTCGAGAGTGCGACCGGGGGCGTAGCCCATGACCAGGAAAGGCTCGCCCTCTTCAGTAAGGCCGAAATCCAGGGCCGGAACGATTCCGGGATGGCTGAGCTGGCTTATGGCTTTCGCTTCTTTCTGGAAGCGCTGTAGATGCTCCGGGCTGCTGTCGCCGGCAGGCATGACCTTGACGGCTACATGCCTGCCCAGGACCCGATCGTAAGCCTTGAACACCTGGCCCATGCCGCCTTCGCCAAGGAGCTCGAGATCGCTATAGCGGCCGCCGATGCTCTCGTCCATACCTAGATTGTACCCGGCAAAGATATCCGAATAGCGCTCGAAAACGGTCACTGGCGGAGTGACCGTCTATCGAGACAGCGAGAACTTATTGGAGGAAAAACTGTAGTGAATCTGAATTCATAATGCCATCAGGCCAGCGGACCCATGCCCCCCGAAAGAGTGAATTACCAGGGTGATTGTCAGAAGCCGTGCTTCTTCGCCCACTTGATGAGCTTTTCGATGGAGTCGATCTCGAGCTTTTCGGCCAGGTGCATGGCCGTATTGGTCAGAGTCTCCTCCGAGATACCAATCCGCTCGGCGGCTTTGGGCAGCTTGCCGCGCTTGGTGAGATGGCGGAGAATCGAACGCTCATCCGGGGTGAGGCGGGTGAGGTGGCGGGGAAGCGACGGGGAGATCACCCCCTGAGATCCCCGGGAAACCATCAGAATCGCCATTCGCACCAGAGCCGACTGATCCTGCTTGAGAACATAGCCGTGGGCGCCGGACTCGAGCCAGTCCTGGACTTCGGCAGCCTTAGCCTTGCTGGCGAAGATGACGACTTTGACATTGGGAAGAGTGTTGAGACGCTTGAGGAGATCCTCGGTGGTGAGAAATCCGGGCAGGTGAAGGTCGAGAAGAATGATGTCCGGGAGGAGCTCCTTGGCTGTCTGCCAGGCTTCGTCGCTGGTCCCGGCCTCGGCTATGACGTCGATGAGGTCCCCACTGACGAGTTCGCCGATAATCTTCTCCCGGGTGGGAATGTGGTCATCTACCACCATCAAGCGAATCATCGAAAAAATCCTTTCCTTCTCAGCCCAAACCAATGCTCGATACCGGCACACAGTTTACAATAATGTTAGTCGAACGGAGGAATGATGAAGAAGCACCTGGCATTCTCATTGATAGCAATCATATCGGTTTTCCTGATGGACGCCCGGGAAGCGACAGCGAAAAAATTCGTCAGCGGCAGCAGCCCGTCCGCCTCCTCGCCCCTGGGTCCCAACTCGCTCCGCACCGATAGCGGCATGCAATACAAAGACATCAAGGTAGGCGAAGGCAAGACGCCCACCAAAGGCAGAACGGTACGAATCCATTTCACGTCCTGGCTTTATCCCGGCGGTCAGAAAGTCGACAGCACCATTGATCGAAAGACCCCTTATCAGTTCGTGGTGGGGTACGGAATGCACAATCAGGGACTCGACGAAGCTCTGCTCACCATGAAAGAAGGTGGCAAGCGGCTTTTGCTCATTCCTCCGGAGCTGGCATTCGGGAAAAAAGGGGCAGGCAACAAGATTCCACCCAATGCCACTCTGAAATACGAAGTCGAGCTGCTGCACGTCCTGGCGCCGAACGAGCGCTGAGCCTGGCGTTGCACCATATCTGGTGCAGGCCGGCACTATTAACTTCGTATAAGAATTCCCGCCCGAGCCTTACAAATTTCCAAGGGTGTATGTATGATGCATAGATCATCGACTCTTTCAGAGGCTTCGGGTGCTGCATAGCTGTATCCGGAGAGAAATGCCTTTTTATCACTGTCTACTAAAAGTTAGAGGGACGAACAAAATGCTCGAAGAGATCACAAAACTGGCCACCAGCCGCTGGGGTCTGGCTGCAGTAGTTCTGCTGGCTATGCCCGGTGGTCGCAAGATGCTCCGCACCGTCGCCAAAGAAGCCGTCAGAGCAGGTCTGACCGTTTCCGAGAATGTCAAAGATCTGGTTGCCGAGATCCAGGAAGAAGCCAGCGATGTCGTAGCCGAAGTCAAGGCTGAGCGCGCCGGTAACACCAGCAAAGAGAAAGCCGGTCAGAAGGCCTGACCCTTTCCGTTCAATACAGTCCCTGCCTACCGGAGCCTTTGCTTCAGGTAGGCTGATTGTTCGTGCTCGAGAAGCAAAAGGAGTGATCGCAAGATGGCAGGCAAGCTCAGTATCGGCTCCCGGGGTCTCAGACACCACCTGGCAGAGCGGACCCGCCTCCGGATACCGCGCCGGCATCGGAGCGTCGAGACCATGAGCAGGATTCAAGAGTCCCTCTGCCGTATCGGCTCGGTAAAAGAGGTTGAGACCAACGCCAAAACAGGCTCGGTCCTGATCCTCCACCACAACGACATCAATGTCCTTTCCGCCATGGAAAAGGCGATCCTGGAAGTCGCCCCGGAAGCCCTGGACGAGATGACCAGGGAAGAGACCAACGAGGCGGACAATGTCAGCATCATAGCGGGCTTCATCGGAACCTATGCCACCAGGGCCAACCGCCGGTTCAGCTCTTATACCGGCAACCAGCTCGACCTCAAGACCCTCCTGCCCCTGATCTTCTTCGGGCTGGGAGTGCAACGAGCGGCGGACACCGAGCGCTGGTGGTCCCACACGCCCGCGTATCTCTTCTTCTACTGGGCCTACGATGCCTTCCTGAGATTCCACCTCTATCGCATAGAAGAGCGCAAGCAGAACGGCTTCCTGCCTGTATCGCTCAATAATTGACAGGAGATCCAGATGACCAAGCTGCTCGACGCGGGTTTTGCATACCATATAGAGGTCGTGCATGCTATTGACGGAAGGCTGCGCCTGAGAGCACCTCATCTCAGGTGGAGCAGCGAAAAGTCCAGCCTGCTCGTCGAGCTGCTGTCCGGCTTCCAGGAGATCAGAGGCGCCCGCTTCAACGCCTGGAACGGCAGCCTGGTGATCAACTACGAGGAAGGGGTGATCTCCCGGTCCGACCTGATTTCGCTCGTGCGCAACGCTATCTTCAGGGTCGAGAACGGCCTGGTGAAAACGGAGAAGAGCCTGGTCCACAGCGGTCTCGTCCGGCGCGGGCTCAGTCTCGGGATCGGCTTATTGATCGAGCGATTCCCGCTCCTGGGCAAGCTCGTCTTCGCCGGCGCCTGCCTGACCCGGGGCGCCCTCTCCTGCCTGGAGAGGCTGACCCCGCCGATGGTGCAGGTCTGCCTGGGAGCCGGAGCCTTCGCCCTCAGTTGCCTGAAGCTCCCGTACAGGCTCACTTATCCCCTGATCATCGCCTCCATTGTCCCCATCGCCGGACGGGCGATAGACGGACTGGTAAGGCAAGGCAAACCGAACGTGGACGCTCTCGACTCCATGGCAGCAATTCTCATGCTCGCCCATGGCAAACCCATCGAGACCAGCTTTATGACCATGCTTATCGGTCTGGGCGAATTCATCCGCGAGCAGACTTCCCGCAAATGCGAAAGAATCGTCAGCGATCTGCTCGGTCTTGCCGGGCAAAACGCCTGGTTGGTCAAAGGACGCAAGCGCATTTGCATCCCGGCAAAAGACGTCCGGGAGCATGACGTAGTGGTGGTCTATCCCGGGGAGCTAATCCCCGTCGACGGCATCGTCGAAGGGGGAGCCGCCGCCGTGGATCAATCGAAACTCACCGGCGAATTCGCCCCGGTGGAAGTCTCCCCCGGAAGCGAGGTCTTCGCCTCCACCGTCAATGTCGAAGGCAAGCTCTATGTGCGCTGCACCGCCACCGGTGCCGCAACCAGGGCCGGCAATGTCATCGACGCTCTCAATTCGGCACCCATGTCCGAGACCAGGATCCAGAACTACGCTTCCCAGATAGCCGACAAGATGGTCCTGCCGATCTTCGCCGGTGCCGCGCTTTGCTTGCTCCTCACCCGCAATGTCGTTCGCACTATGAGCATGCTCATCTTCGACTTCTCGACCGGAATAAGAATCGCCGCACCCACGGCGGTGCTGGCCTCGATGCACAGAGCCGGACGGCACGGTATCCTGATCAAGAGTGGTGGTGCTCTCGAGAAGCTCGCCTCCATGGACGCTCTGGTCTTCGACAAGACCGGCACCCTCACTTCGGGCGAGCCGCAAGTTACACGAATAGCCGTGTTCAACGGTCTGCCCGAGGAGCGTATGCTCCAGCTCGCCTCGGCTGTGGAGCAACGGCTCCACCATCCCGCTTCGCGAGCCATCGTCCGCTACGCCCAGATCCGGGGGCTCCTCATACCCGAGAGGGTCGAGTCCGAATTCGTTCGAGGCATGGGGGTGAAAGCCCGGGTCGAGGGTCTCGATATCCTGGTGGGCAGCAAACGCTTCATGGAATACGAGAGCGTCGAAACCGGTCAGGCAGCTGAGGCCGAGCGTTCTGCCGTGGAAAGCGGTGAGTCGGTGTCTTATATCGCCGTCAACGGCAAGCTCGAGGCCATGGTCGGATACTCCGATCAGCTCAGACCGGAGGCGATCCAGGCAATCAAAAGCCTCCGTCGACTGGGAGTCAAAGAACTGGTCATGGCCACGGGTGACAACCTCGCCTCCGCAGAGCAAATCGCCGGCATCGCCGGGATCTCGAGCATCCATGCAAACGCCTTCCCCGAGCATAAAGCAGACCTGGTGCGCACCCTCAAAGAGAAGGGCTATACGGTCGGTGTCATAGGCGACGGTATCAACGACTCGCCGGCCCTGGCTCATGCCGACGTCGCCATCTCGCTGCACGGAGGCACCGATGCCGCCAGACACACCGCCGATCTGATTCTCACCGACGACGATCTGAACCGATTGCCCGAAGCGATACGAATCGCGCGCTCCGCCATGCAACTGGTCCGGGAGAACATCTCCCTGGCAGTGGTTCCCAACAGCACCGGTCTGGCTCTGGCCTCTTTAGGTCTTGTCGGTCCGGCCGGCGCCACTCTGCTCAACAACGGCTCCGCCATATGCGCCGGGCTCAACGCCCTGAGACCGCTCATCTCATCGAGCTGGTCCAAGGCCGAGTCCCCTGACGACGGACGCAATTCCGTCATCGATGTGGAGCCGATCCACCAGAAATTCAGCTCGATGAAAACCGAGAGCGAAGTCACCGCCACCAGTGCTTGAACTGGAGAACGAGCTCCTCGAGAGAATCGCTGCTCCTCTGAGCATCGCCGAACTGGCAGGCCGGGCGGCCAGCCGTTTCGAGCTGGGCCCGCTCGAATCAGTAACAGCCATCACCAGCGGCTACCAGGACCTCAATATCAAGCTGAGTGCCGGAGGCTCGGACTATGTTCTCAAAGTATTCTCTCGACACCGCTCCCGGCAGAATATCGAGCAACAGCTGGAGGCTCTGTCCTTTCTCTCGAGGCATGGCATCCCTGTGCCGTCTCTTGCTACGACAGGCCCAGGGGAAAGTCCAGGGGATAGTCCAGGGGAAAACAGGATCGAGATAGAGGGATCCATCGCCTGTGTCATGCACTATTTTCACGGTCACGACTTTACCGTCACAGGGCCCGATGAAAGCGATATGACCGCCCTGGCGGCATATCTGGCCGGGATTCACGAGTTGCCCCTGGTGGTGAGCCGATTCTACGACGACTGGGGAGCCGCCAATCTCGAGAAGGAGCTGGAGCGCAACCTTTCGATTCTGTCGCAGGCGGACCGGGAGATGGTGGAGGAAGCCGCGGCTCGCTACGCCGAGCTGGACTCGAATGCCTTCAGAAAATGCACCATTCATGGTGACCTCTATCGGGAGCATGTCTTGAAGAGCCGGGAGGGAAAGTACTGCATCATCGATCTCGGCTGCATGGACTATAATGCCGCCGTCCTCGACCTGGCCATTTTTCTGGCTCATTTCTGCCTGGACCAAAAGCTCGACAGAAGCCGGGCCAGGCATGTCTACGGCCTGGTCCTCGACGCGTATCAGGCGCGAATCCCCCTTTCGGCCGCCGAGCTCCGGGCAATTCCCATTCTCATAGCCGGAAGCTATGCGAGCTATATTGTCGCCACCACCCATCTCATCGAGAAGAAAGAGGACAGGACCAGCCGCACTGCCGGCTGGCTGGAGGTCGCCCGCAGGAAACTGACCAGATTCAATAGCTGGGATTTCTTCTGTCGATAGACTTGTCGATGTGATGGCCTTCCTGGCCGTAGATCGAGCGGCGACGCTCTTCTCTCTTGCGGCGCAGCTCTTTTCGAATTTCAGGATCCTGTCTGATTTCGGCAGGTACCCTCCAGAGAGCATCGAGCTCGGCACGCTCGCAGGCTCTCGCGATATCGTCCTTGCTCCGAATCGGTTGCTTGTATCCCATGTACGAAGAAGAATCATCGGGAATAGAGCCCGCCGCTCTACCCCGGCGGGGCTTGTTAACACGCACGCTCTGCATGACCCGGCTGGCTTTGTACTGATCCGAGATTGCCCGCAAGAGCGAATCGAGCTGTGGTCTGATCTTCTCTTCGGGCTCTCCGGCTCGTACAGAGGCCTCCATCTTGTCGTATACGCCCAGATAGGCCTTGATGCCGACTCCCCGCTTTTTGGCAGCCAGAAGCCAGTCATGGACTTTCTTACGGTCTCCATGGAGCGGTCCCGGAGCAGCCTCGACAAGACCGCCGGAGGAGACCGGTGCGGGCGCCGGCACTGAATGAGCCCCTTCCGCCGTCGGAAGCTGGTTGGGTGCGGCAGCTTCTTCGGCAGCCCCGGGCAGAACGGTCGAAATCAGTAGAAAGAGGGACAGAAGCCCGGCAGTCTTTAAGCTCATAGAAAAAACCCGAATATCCATATATATCGAGTCTAGCCTGCCTTGCCCCGGAGCACAAGGGAGCCCATTCCTCTGGTTATGCTGCGGCTAAAACTGGGGTTTTCCCCCTGGTAGCCCGTCCCGGCCGGTGGCATCATTGGGCAGAGTCCAAAATAGGTCCGGCTCGCTCCGCGCTGAGAATTATTGTCCCGAATTCACGCTGAGTTCACGATCTATTCACCATCTCTTCACGCTTTCTCCGTAGAGTTAAAACCATGGTAGATGCTTTCAGCAAAAACCGAATACAACTGGCCATGGGCTTCACCGAATGCCTCAAAGCTTGCCGATCTTTTTTAGCCGAACAGCGCTTCGAAGTGACCCAGCTGGGAAGCCAGCAGCTCATAGGCGTCCGGGAAGAGGACAGGGCCCGCATAGTAATCAGCCTGGAAGGCGTCTCCGCCAATGAGACGGATATAGCAGTCAGTCAATGAATGATCAAATGTCCCAGATAATTCAGAAAGGTAATATGCTGTGCAGCTCAATTTCCACTGGACCATCGCATGTTTGGGTGGGTCTGCGCCTGGCCCGGCAACCGCGCGGAAACGTAGTCATAAGCGCCAATCCCCCTATCGGAGACTGCACTCATCAGAAACTGGACGGTACAAAGATTCGACAGGCCGTCGAGCGTGGTGTTTCGCTGGCGAACTTTGAATGCTCGAGTAGCTGGCACCTGGTTGAGATAGTGTATGTGGACGACGATGCGCCTCGATATGACCTGTATGAAGTTCTCGGTCATAGAATCGTGAGAGCGCTGGAATCCGGAGAGGTCACAGAAGTGGAGTAGGAGCTTTGCACAACACCGGTTTCAGCAAGGCGCCTTGCATGCATCACAAGAAGACTGACTCAGGCTCCTAGCTCAAATGGAAGCATTCAGGCGCGGTTCAACTGAGAACCCGGGCATTTTGTCATTCAAAAAAAGAACTGGCTCTTTGCCGGCTCTGTCGATGGAGGCCGCTCTGCCGCCATCTGGATGAGCATCATCCAGACTTGCCGCAGGATAGGCATCGATCCGATGGAGTATGCCGAAGACCTGCTGAACCGCC
>Ga0226835_1000343_pt1 | contig 61936 bp, 67 predicted proteins | sample LAC_MetaG_1_FD_163627 | JGI IMG/M metagenome (GOLD analysis project Ga0226835, IMG submission 163627) | Anaerobic ammonium oxidizing microbial communities from anammox membrane bioreactor (MBR) in UC Berkley, California, United States -... | ecosystem: Engineered > Bioreactor > Anaerobic >...
CACCGGGGCGAGCAGCGCGCTCACCTGCGCCTGTCCTGCCGCCGGCTGCGCCGATTCGCGCTCGGCATACAGGGTGACGGTGACGCGATCCTGGGCAACCTCGCGATACGCGCTCGCGGCGAGGCTGAGCCGTGGCGCGCGTTCGGTCTGGGCAGCAGCGTCGGCGCTGCGCGGCTGCGCGTGCGCGGCGCAGGGCAACGCGAAGGCCAGCAGCAGCGCCGGCAGGAGGGCACGGCCGGGCGTGCGGTGGGTGCACGGGCGGGTGTAAGGTGCGCAAGGGCGAACGGACATCCTGGTACCTCCTCGGAACGGGTGCCGGTCATCGTAGCCTGTCGGCGGCCCGGGGTCGTGGGCTTGCAGCCGGCAGCCGTTGCCAGCGAAAGGAGTTCGGCATGCAGATCGCGATGGTCGGCCTGGGCCGCATGGGCGCCAACATGGTGCGGCGACTGCTCGGCGACGGGCACGCGTGCGTGGTGCACGATCTCGATCCGCAGGCGCGGCGTGCGCTCGAACAGGCGGGCGCGACCGGTGCGGCAACGCTCGAAGAACTCGTCTCGCTGCTCGCGCCGCCGCGCGTGGTCTGGCTGATGGTGCCCGCCGCGGCGGTCGACGCGGCCATCGCTTCGCTCGCGCCGCTGCTCGATTCCGGCGACACGATCGTCGACGGCGGCAACACGCACTATCGCGACGACGTGCGTCGTGCCGCCGAACTGGCCGGACGCGGCATCCACTTCGTCGACGTGGGCACCAGCGGCGGCGTCTGGGGGCTCGACAACGGCTACTGCCTGATGGTGGGCGGCGAGGCCGCCGCAGTGCGCCGCCTCGAGCCGGTGTTCGCGTCGCTCGCGCCGCGCTTCGATTCGGTAGCGCGTTCGCCCGGCCACAGCGGCGCGCCTGCCGGGGCGGAGCGCGGCTTCCTGCACTGCGGGCCGAACGGCGCCGGTCACTTCGTGAAGATGGTTCACAACGGCATCGAATACGGCCTGATGGCCGCGTATGCCGAGGGCTTCAACCTGCTGCGCGCTGCCGGTGCGGGTGCCGCTGCCGGCGATCGCGCTGCCGACGCCGAAACCGCGCCGTCTGCCGGTGCAGGGGCGCCGCAATACGCACTCGACCTCGCGCAGATCGCCGAACTGTGGCGCCGCGGCAGCGTGGTGCGCTCGTGGCTGCTCGACCTCACCGCCGATGCGCTGAGGCGCGAGCCCGACCTCGCGTCGCTGCGCGGTCGCGTCGCCGATTCCGGCGAAGGGCGATGGATGCTGCAGGCGGCGATCGACGACGGCGTGCCGGCGCCGGTACTGGCGACTGCACTGTTCGCGCGCTTCGCTTCGCGCGACGCCGACGACTTCGCCAATCGCATGCTCTCGGCGATGCGCCTCGGGTTCGGCGGCCACGTCGAGCGCGACGCCGCCGCGAAGGGAGGCTGATCGTGGACGCGATCGAAGCGGATGCGCTGGTGCTGTTCGGCGCGACCGGCGACCTTGCTTTCCGCAAGATCTTTCCGGCGCTGCAGGCGCTGGTCGCGCGACAGGGTTTCGCATTGCCGGTGGTCGGCGTGGCGCGCTCGGGCTGGAGCCTGGAGGCCTTGCGCGAGCGGCTCGCCGCGAGCATCGACGCGCACGGCGATCGCACCGATCGCGCCGCCGCCGATCGGCTGTCGGGCCTGCTGCGCTACGTCGACGGCGACTACCGCGAAGCCGGCACCTATCGGCGATTGCGGCAGGCGCTCGGCGCGGCCCGGCATCCGCTGCATTACCTGGCGGTGCCGCCGAGCCTGTTCCCGACGGTGATCGAAGGCATCGGCGACTCCGGTTGCGCGGCGGGCGCGCGGGTGGTGGTCGAGAAGCCGTTCGGCCGCGACCTGGCGTCGGCGCAGGCGCTGAACCGCGCCGCGCATCGCGTCTTCGCCGAGCCGTCGATCTTTCGCATCGATCACTACCTGGGCAAGGAGTCGGTGCAGAACCTGCTGTTCTTCCGCTTCGCCAACGCTTTCCTCGAGCCGTTGTGGAACCGCGACCACGTGGAGGCGATCCACGTCACGATGGCCGAGGCGTTCGGCGTCGAAGGCCGCGGCCGCTTCTACGAGGAGGTCGGCGCGATCCGCGACGTGATCCAGAACCACCTGCTGCAGGTGGTCGCGCACCTGGCGATGGAGCCGCCGGTGGGCGAGGGTGCCGAGGCGCTGCGCGACGAGAAAGTGAAAGTGTTCCGCGGCATCCGCCCGCTCGCGGTAGCCGACGTGGTGCGCGGCCAGTATGCCGGTTATCGCGCCGAGGACGGCGTGGCGCCCGACTCGCAGGTCGAGACCTTCGCCGCGCTGCGGTTGCACCTCGATTCGTGGCGCTGGGCCGGCGTGCCGATCGTGCTGCGCGCCGGCAAGCGCCTGGCGAGCACTGCCACCGAAGTGCAGGTGTTCCTGAAGCGGCCTCCGCAGCAGGTGTTCGGCGAGGCGGTGCCGCCGCAGTCGAACTATTTCCGCTTCAGGCTCGGGCCCGACCGGATGGCGATCGCGATCGGCGCGCGCACCAAGCGTTCCGGCGCGGGGATGGTCGGCGAAGACGTCGAGCTGCTCGTGTGCAACGAGCGCGGCTTGCAGATGGGCGCCTACGAACGCCTGATCGGCGACGCGGCGAGGGGCGACCCGACCCTGTTCGCGCGCGAAGACGGAGTGGAGGCCGCGTGGCGCATCGTCGATCCGGTTCTGGCGGCGCCGGCGCCGCTGCATCCGTATGCTCCCGGAAGCTGGGGGCCGGCCGAGGCCGATGCGCTCGCGCTGGCCAGCGGCGGCTGGCGCGCGCCGCACCGGGGCTGACGCAGGCGCGATGCGGATCGTCGTGGCACCCGACGCCGATGCGGCCGCACGCCACGCCGCCGGCTTCGTCGCGCGCCGTGCGGCGCGGGCGGTGCGCGCTCGGGGACGCTTCGCGCTGGCGCTGAGCGGTGGCCGCACGCCGCTGGCGATGCTGCAATGGCTTGCGCGCGAGCCGGTCGACTGGCGTCGCGTCGAGCTGTTTCAGGTCGACGAGCGCGCGGCGCCGCGCGGCAGCGGCGAGCGCAACCTGAGCGGCCTCGAACGGCTGCTGTTGTCGCGCGTGCCGATTCCGCGCGCGCAGGTGCACGCGATGCCGGTCGACGAGCCCGACCTGGAAGCGGCTGCGGCGGCGCACGCCGGCACGCTCGCCGGCGCACTGGGCGAGCCGCCGGTGCTCGACCTGGTGCACCTTGGCCTGGGCAGTGATGGCCACACTGCGTCACTGATGCCGGGCGATGCAGCGACGCGCGTTGCCGACGCCTGGGTGGCGGCCACCGATGCCCATGGCGGGTGGCGGCGCATGACGCTGACCCTGCCCGCGATCGACGCGGCGCGATGCGTGCTGTGGCTCGTCTGCGGCGCATCGAAGGCGCCGATGCTCGGGCGGCTGATGCTCGGCGATCCGACGATTCCCGCCGGACTGGTACGGCGAGATCGCGCCCGGGTGGTGGCCGACGAGGAAGCGGCGGCCTTGCTGCCTCGTCGGAGCGCTGCGCCCGGGCGCGCGCGGTCATGAACTGGCCTGCAGAGCGCTGCGACGAGTCGGGCGACGCACCCGGCGCGCCGGGGATCGCGCCCACCTGGGCGAGCAGCGCGAAAGACCTGGTCGGCACGACGCTTGGTGCGGCGCGGCTGTGGTTCACCACCGCTTTCGGCATCGTGAACGAGGTCTACTTCCCGCGCGTCGACCTGCCGCAGATTCGCGACCTCGGTTTCATCGTCGCCGACGGCGCCGGTTTCTGGGTGGAAGTGAAGCGTGCCGGCAACTACCTCATCGAGACCGCCGCACCGGGCGTGCCGGCTGCGCGCATCGTGCACCGCCACGAGCGCTTCACGCTCGCCCTCAGGATCACGCCCGATCCGGAGCGCGACGTGCTGCTGATCGAAGCGCGGCTCGACGGTGCGAGCGAAGCTGCGGGCGAGGCCGCCAGCGGCAGCGCGCCGCGACTGCGTCTTTACGCGCTGCTCGCGCCGCACCTGGGCGGCAGCGGCGCGGGCAACTGCGCCGAAGTGGGGCGCCACGGCCGCCGGCGTGTCCTGTGGGCCGAGCAGGGGCCGTTCGGCCTTGCGCTGGCCGCCGTCGACGAGGCGCAGCGCGACGCCTGGCTGCGCGGCAGCGCCGGCTACGTCGGCGCGAGCGACGGCTGGCAGGATTTCGACCGGCACGCGCAGATGCGCTGGGAACACCGGCGCGCCGGGCCGGGCAACGTCGCATTGATGGGCGAGCTGCCGCGGCGCTGCGTGCTCGCGCTCGGGCTGGCCAGCAGCCGCGAGGCGGCCGCGGCGCTGGCGATCGCCGCGCTCGCGCAGCCGTTCGAGCAGCCGTGGCAGCGGCAGGTGGCCCAGTGGAAGCGCTGGCACGCCAGCCTGTCGGCAGCGCTGCCGGCCGGGCTGGCGCCACATCTGCGCGACCAGTTCGCGACCTCGGCGATGGTGCTGCGCGCGCACCAGGACAAGATCTATCCCGGCGCGATCGTCGCGAGCCTGAGCGTGCCCTGGGGCAACCGGCACGACGAGCGCGGCGGCTACCACCTGGTCTGGCCGCGCGACCTGGTCGAATGCGCCGGCGCGCTGATCGCGCTGGGCGAACTCGATCGCGCGCGCAACGTGCTGCGTTACCTGATCGCGTCGCAGCAGCCCGACGGTCACTGGCACCAGAACCAGTGGCTCGGCGGCGCGCCCTACTGGCGCGGCGTGCAGCTCGACGAGGCCGCGTTTCCGGTGCTGCTCGCGGCGCTGCTCGCCGAGCGCGATGCGCTCGACGGCATCGAGGTCGGCGACATGGTGCGCCGGGCGATCGCCTTCGTGGCGCGCACCGGCCCGGCGAGCGAGCAGGACCGCTGGGAAGAGGACGCGGGCGTCAACGCGTTCACGCTCGCGGTGTGCATCGCCGCGCTGGTCGCCGGCGCCCGCTTCGTCGACCCGGCGCTGCGCGAGTTCGCGCTCGCGCTCGCCGACGACTGGAACGCCCGCATCGAGAGCCTGACCGCGGTGCACGACACCGCGCTCGCCCGGCGCCTGGGCGTGAGCGGCTATTTTGTGCGCATCGCGCCGCCGGCAGTGGTGGGCGGCGAACCGGCGCTGCACCGGCGGCTGCCGATCCGCAACCGGATCGAAGCCGCGCCGCCGGCCGACGAGCAGATCGCCACCGACGTGCTGCAACTGGTGCGCTTCGGCCTGCGCCGCGCCGACGACCCGCTGGTCGTCGACACGGTGCGGGTGATCGACGCGCTGCTGAAGGTCGATACGCCCAGCGGAGCGGCCTGGCGTCGCTACAGCGGCGACGGCTACGGCGAGCACGAAGACGGGGCGCCGTTCGACGGCACCGGCTGCGGCCGCCCCTGGCCGCTGCTGGCCGGCGAGCGCGGTCACTACGAACTGCTCGCCGGGCGTGATCCGCGTCGGGCGCTCGAAGCCATGGCGGCGATGGCCGGCGGCGTGGGCATGATTCCCGAGCAGGTCTGGGACGGGCCGCCGATTCCGTCGCGCCGGCTGTTGCCGGGGCGTCCGACCGGATCGGCGATGCCGCTCGCGTGGGCGCACGCGGAATTCGTCAAGCTCGCGGTTTCGGCCGCGCTCGGTCGCGCCTGCGACTGCCCGTCGGCGCTGATCGAACGCTATCGCGGCGAGCGGCCGGTGCCGCGGCACTCGGTGTGGCTCGAACAGGCGCGCACGCCATCGTGCTTCGAGGGCAGCGACCTGCTGGTCTGCCTGCGCGAGCCCGCGCTGGTGCACTGGGGGGTCGACGGCTGGCGCGAGCCGGCCGACGCGGTTACGCAGCCGGTCGGGCCCGGCCTGCATCTGGCGCGGCTGCCCGTCGCCGGCCTGAAGAGCGGACAGACGATCGAGCTTACCTGGCGCTCGCGGGGATCGGGTCGCTGGCTCGGCGCAGACCATCGCCTTGCGATTTCGCCGGCCTCGCGCGCCGGTCCTCGAGCACGCCCACCACCAGGAACGCCGCCGGGATCAGCAGCAGACCGTAAGTGAGCCAGTGCCCGTAGACGCCTTCCGGCCCGTAGGGCTCGGTGGCGATGTGCCACCAGGCGTTGTCGAGCCACGGCAGCGCGCCGGCTTCGCTGAATTCGTGGAACGCGTAGATCACCAGCTGGATCGAGAACAGCACCATGAACACGCCGGTCACCTGGAAGAAGCGCGACAGGTTGACGCGGCGCCCAAAGCGCGTCCAGGCCCAGGCCATCAGGCCGGCACAGGCGACGCCGAGCGCGCCGCCGATGAACATCTGGTCAGGGCCGCTCTGTGCCGCCATCGACGCGAGCATCGTCGCGGTCTCGATGCCTTCGCGGCCGACCATCAGCAGCGCGAACAGGAACACCGCCGCAGCCGCGCCGAAGCCCGCCTTCCCGGACAGCGCGTCCAGGCGCATGCCGATCTCGCCCTTCATGCGCTTGCCGTGGCGCATCATGTGCACCGTGCAGCCGATCACCAGGATCGCGGCCACCATCGCGAGCCAGCCCTCGGTGGCCGAACTCAGTGCGCCGATGCGCGCCAGCACCACGCCGAGTGCCGCACTGGACGCGACCGCGACCGCCACGCCGGCGCGCAGCGACGGCAGCAGCGCCGCGCGACCGGTCTGGCGCAGGTAGGCCGCGCTGATCGCCACGATGAGGAACGCTTCGAGTCCTTCGCGGAAGGTGATCATCAGCGTCGCGTACATGGCATCTCCCGGATCCCGAAACCGGGGGCAGCGATCGACGCAGCGGGCCGCCCCCAAAAATTCAGTATAAACGCAAATTGTTCGCGTTCGCAATCATGACTGCCCGTTGCACCGCGATCGCCACGACTTCCGCGGCGAGCACTCCGAGCAACAGCAGGTTGCCCGGCCGTTCGGCGGCGCCGGTGCCGAGCGCGAAGAGGGTGTCGCCGTCGTAGCTGGTGTGCACCGGATTGATCGTGCGCGCCAGTCCGTCGTGCGCCTGACGGGCGATGCGTTGTGCCTGCGCCTTGGTCAGCACGGCATCGGTAGCGACGCAGCCGATGGTGGTGGCGGTGCCTTCGAGCGGCGCGACGGGCAGTTCGCCAGCCAGCAGGGCTGCCCGCGTGTCGAGCAGGCTGCCGCCGTCGGCGCTGCGCGCACCGGCCAGCACCCGGCCGGTGGCCGGATCGGTCACGTCGCCCACCGCGTTCACCGCGACGATGGCCCCGACCGTCAGCCCGTCGACCGTCAGCGCGGCGCTGCCGAGGCCGCCCTTCATCGCGCGTTGTCTGCCGAACAGCTTGCCGACGGTGGCGCCGGCGCCCGCACCCACGCTGCCCTCTGCCGGAGGATTCGCGCTGGCCGCCACGCAGGCCTGGTAGCCGGCGTCCGCGTCCGGGCGGATGCGCGGATCGCCCGAATCGAGGTCGAACAGAACCGCCGCGGGCACGATCGGCACCTTCGCCACGCCGACGTCGATGCCTATTCCGCGTTCCTCGAGGTAGCGCATGGCGCCCGACGCGGCGTCGAGCCCGAATGCGCTTCCGCCGGCCAGCATGATCGCGTGTACGCGGTCGACCAGGTTGCACGGCGCGAGCAGGTCGGTCTCGCGCGTGCCCGGAGCAGCGCCACGCACGTCCACGCCGGCCGTCGCGCCCGCGTCGGCAATGATCACGGTGCAACCGGTGGCGCGCCTTCGATCGGTGTGATGGCCGACGCGGATTCCCCGCACCGAAGCGATGCTGCCGGAACCGGGCAGGGTGAGCGTGGGGCTGGTCACACGTTGAACCTGAAGTGCATCACGTCGCCATCCTTCACGACGTAGTCCTTGCCTTCGAGCCGCATCCTGCCCTTCTCTTTCGCGCCAGCCTCGCCGCCCAGGGCGACGAAGTCGTCGTAGGCGATCGTCTCGGCACGGATGAAACCGCGTTCGAAGTCGGTGTGGATCACGCCGGCGGCCTGCGGCGCGGTGGCGCCGACCCGCACCGTCCAGGCGCGCACCTCCTTTTCGCCGGCGGTGAAGTAGGTCTGCAGCCCGAGCAGCGCGAACGCGGCGCGGATCACCCGGTTCAGCCCCGGTTCGTCCATGCCCATGTCGGCGAGGAAGACGGCCTTGTCCTCGGCCGGAAGATCGGCGATCTCGGCCTCGATCGCCGCGCACACCGGCACCACGATCGAACCCTCGGCCCCGGCGTGGCGGCGCACTGCGTCCAGGTGCGGGTTGCCTTCGAAGCCGCCCTCGAGCACGTTGGCCACGTACATCGTCGGCTTGGCGGTGATCAGGCACAGCGGCCCGAGCAGCGCCTTCTCCTCGTCGTAGAGGTCGAGCGAGCGCACCGGCTTCGCCTGGTTCAGCGCCGTCATGCACTTCCCGAGCACCGCGACCAGCCGTTGCGCTTCCTTGTCGCCGCCGGCGCGCGCCACCTTTCCGTAGCGGACCAGCGCCTTCTCCACCGTGGCCATGTCGGCCAGCGCGAGTTCGGTGTCGATCACCTCGATGTCGGAGAGAGGATCGATCCGCCCGCTCACGTGCACGACGTTCTCGTCCTCGAAGCAGCGCACCACGTGCACCACCGCGTCGGTCTCGCGGATGTTGGCGAGGAACTGGTTGCCCAGCCCCTCGCCCTTCGAGGCGCCCGCGACCAGGCCCGCGATGTCGACGAACTCGACGGTGGCCGGCACCACGCGTTGCGGGCGAACGATCTTCGCAAGTGCCTCGAGCCGCGGATCGGGCACCTCGACGATGCCCACGTTCGGCTCGATCGTGCAGAACGGATAGTTCTCGGCCGAGATGCCGGCCTTGGTCAGCGCGTTGAACAGGGTCGACTTGCCCACGTTGGGCAGGCCGACGATCCCGCATCTGAGGGACATGCGTCGAGGCTCCGGACGGACCGCCAGCCAGGGCGGTCGGGTGAAGGCGGACCGTGATTGTCGCAGACCGGGACCACGGTCCGTGCGACACCGTGGGGCGAGCCCGGCGCCGCCATCGGGTAAGCTGTAGAGTCCGGCTCACCCGTTCGACCACGGTTTTTTCATGTACCGGCATTTCCTGAAGTCCAAGATCCACCGTGCGACCGTTACGCACTGCGAGCTTCATTACGAGGGGTCGTGCGCGATCGACGAGGACCTGCTCGATTCCGCCGATATCAGCGAGAACGAGCAGGTGCACGTCTGGAACATCGACAACGGCGAGCGCTTCGTGACGTACGCGATCCGCGGTGAGCGCGGCAGCGGAATCGTCTCGCTCAATGGCTCGGCTGCGCGACGCGCGGCGGTCGGCGACCTCGTCATCATCGCCACCTTTGCGATGCTCTCGGAAGCCGATCAGCAGACGCACCGGCCGCGCGTCGTCCTGGTCGATGAGCACAATCGCTGCACCGAACTGCGCGAGGGCGTGCCGAGCCAGGGCGCCGGGGCGGGCTGAAGCCCGGCGATCGTGCCCGCATCGCTCGATGGCAAGCTGGTCGTCGCGATCTCCTCGCGCGCGGTGTTCGACTTCGAGGAAGAGAACCGCGTCTTCGAGCGCGACGACGACGCGGCGTACATGGCGCTGCAGCGCGCGCGCCTCGACGTCACGGCCCGGCCGGGCGTGGCCTGGGCGCTGGTGCGCAAGCTGCTGCGCTTCGATCCGGCCGATCGCTCCGAGCGCGAGCGTCGCGTCGAGGTGGTGGTGGTCTCGCGCAATGATCCGGTCAGCGGGTTGCGCGTGTTCCGCTCCGCGCAGCACGCCGGGCTGCGGCTCGAACGCGGCGTCTTCACCCGCGGACGTGCACCGTGGCGTTACCTCGCGCCGCTGAAGGCGAACCTGTTCCTGTCGGCCAATGCCGAGGACGTCGGCGCGGCGCTCGATGCGGGCATCCCGGCGGCGCGGGTTTTCCCCGAGTCGGTCAAGGCTTCCGAGTCGCACCCCGACGAGGTCCGCATCGCGTTCGACGGCGACGCGGTGCTGTTTTCCGACGAGTCGGAGCGCGTGTTCCAGGCCGGCGGGCTCGACGCGTTCCAGCGCCACGAAGCGGATCGGGTCGCGCTCCCGCTGCCGCCGGGGCCGTTCAAGCCGCTGCTCGAGGCGCTGCACCGGTTGCAGCGCGACGATGCGAGCGCAGGTGCAGGCTGCGGCGCGGCGGACGCGGTGCCGCGCGAGGCGCCTGCGCGCGCGCCGATGCGCATCCGTACCGCGCTGGTCACCGCGCGCAGTGCCCCGGCGCACGAGCGCGCGATCCGCACGCTGATGCACTGGGGCGTGGAGGTCGACGAGGCGATGTTCCTCGGCGGGCTCGCCAAGGGACCGTTCCTGAACGAGTTCGAGCCCGACTTCTTCTTCGACGACCAGACCGGCCACTGCGAGTCGGCAGCCGGTTTCGCGCCGGCCGGGCACGTGCCGGCCGGAATCGCCAATGGCCGCTGAGGCGCGGCGCGCGTGAAGCACGCGCCGCTGGCGATCGGCGCCAGCGGCTTCGGCTCGGCGACGTTCGACGACGGGCGCCATTCGCGTAGTGATCACTCGCGCAACGGTCGGCGGGCCGGCTATCGGCAAGCGCAAACCTTCTGGCGCGTCAACCACTATGCAGTCTGATCCGTAAAGGCATATAAAGAGAAAAAAGAACGACAGGAGGTTCGGAAACGAGAGACACAGGCCTGAACGCGTCGTTGCAGGCGATCCGCGCGGCGCCCACGGCAGGAGGTGAGCATGACGATCTTCGCCCGCTACCGGAGCCGCTACGAGGCGGCCCAGGAAGAGGAGCTGTCGGTTCGGGAATACCTGGACCTCTGCCGCAGCGACCCATCGGCCTACGCCAGCGTCGCGGAGCGGATGCTGATGGCGATCGGCGAACCCGAACTGGTCGACACCCGGCTCGACCCGCGCCGCTCGCGGATCTTCGCGAACAAGATGCTGAAGATCTATCCCGCCTTCGCCGACTTCTACGGCATGGAAGAGGTGATCGAGAACATCGTCTCGTACTTCCGCCACGCGGCGCAGGGGCTCGAGGAGAAGAAGCAGATTCTCTACCTGCTCGGGCCGGTGGGCGGCGGAAAGAGCTCGCTGGCCGAGAAGCTGAAGTCGCTGATCGAGAAAGTGCCGTTCTACGCGATCAAGGACTCCCCGGTGCACGAATCGCCGCTCGGGCTGTTCCGGCCCGACGAGGACGCGGCGATCCTCGAGGAAGACTACGGCATTCCGCGCCGCTACCTCTCGACGATCATGAGTCCGTGGGCGGTCAAGCGGCTGCACGAATTCGGCGGCGACATCACGAAGTTCCGCGTCGTGAAGCTGCGCCCTTCGGTGCTCTCGCAACTGGCGGTGTCCAAGACCGAACCCGGCGACGAGAACAACCAGGACATCTCGTCGCTGGTGGGCAAGGTCGACATCCGCAAGCTCGAGACCTTGTCGCAGAGCGACCCCGACTGCTACAGCTACTCCGGCGGCCTGTGCCTGGCCAACCGCGGCGTGCTCGAGTTCGTCGAGATGTTCAAGGCGCCGATCAAGGTGCTGCACCCGCTGCTCACCGCGACCCAGGAGGGCAACTACAAGGGCACCGAGGGCTTCGGCGCGATTCCCTTCGACGGACTGATCCTCGCGCACTCGAACGAGGCGGAGTGGCTCTCGTTCCGCAACAACCGCAACAACGAGGCCTTCCTCGACCGCATCTACATCGTCAAGGTGCCGTACTCGCTGCGCGTCACCGACGAAATGCACATCTACGAGAAGCTGCTCGACAATTCGTCGCTGTCGCAGGCGCCGTGCGCGCCAGACACGCTGCGGATGATGGCGCAGTTCTCGGTGCTCTCGCGGCTGAAGGAGCCCGAGAACTCGTCGATCTACTCCAAGATGCGCGTCTACGACGGCGAGAACCTCAAGGACACCGACCCGAAGGCCAGGAGCTACCAGGAGTATCGCGACTACGCCGGCGTCGACGAGGGCATGACCGGGCTGTCGACGCGCTTCGCGTTCAAGATCCTCTCGCGGGTGTTCAACTTCGACCACCGCGAGGTCGCGGCCAACCCGGTGCACCTGATGTACGTGCTCGAGCAGCAGATCGGGCAGGAGCAGTTCCCGCCCGAGGTCGAGGAGAAGTACCTGCGCTTCATCAAGGAGTACCTGTCGCCGCGCTACGCCGAGTTCATCGGCAAGGAGATCCAGACCGCGTACCTCGAGAGCTATTCCGAGTACGGGCAGAACATCTTCGACCGCTACGTCACCTACGCCGACTTCTGGATCCAGGACCAGGAGTACCGCGACCCGCACACCGGCGAGATCCTCGACCGGCGCGCGCTGAACGACGAACTCGAGAAGATCGAGAAGCCCGCGGGAATCTCCAACCCGAAAGACTTCCGCAACGAGGTGGTCAACTTCGTGCTGCGCGCGCGCGCGGCGCGCGACGGCAAGAGCCCGTCGTGGACCAGCTACGAGAAGCTTCGCGCGGTGATCGAGAAGAAGATGTTCTCCAACACCGAGGAGCTGCTGCCGGTGATCTCCTTCAACGCCAAGGCCAGTGCCGAGGAGCAGAAGAAGCACCAGGACTTCGTCGACCGGATGATCGCCCGCGGCTACACCGAGAAGCAGGTACGGCTGCTGTGCGAGTGGTACCTGCGGGTGAGGAAGTCGTCGTGAGGCCGTGATGCTGCGCATCGTCGACCGGCGCTACGACAGCCGCAACCGCAGCTCGGTCAACCGCAGCCGCTTCATCCGCCGCTTCAAGGCGCAGATCCGCAAGGCGGTCGCCGACGCGGTGTCGAAGCGCGGCATTCGCGACCTCGAGAACGGCGAGAAGATCGGCATTCCGGGGAGCGACATCGCCGAGCCGCAGTTCGCGCACGGCAGCGGCGGGGTGCGCGAATACGTGCACGCGGGCAACGACCGCTTCGCCTCGGGCGACGAGGTCGAGCGGCCGCAGCAGGGCGAGGGCGCCACGGGACGCGGCCAGGCGAGCAACGAAGGCGAGGGGCTCGACGACTTCGCGTTCACGCTCACCCGCGACGAGTTCCTCGACATCTTCTTCGACGAACTGGCGCTGCCCAACCTGGTGAAGCGCCAGCTCGCGCAGATCGAGCAGACGCGGCGGGTGCGCGCCGGCTACACGCAGAGCGGCGTTCCCACCAACATCAGCCTGACGCGAACCATGCGCGGGGCGGCCGGCCGGCGCGTGGCCGCGGCCGGCCCCCGGGGCCGCCGCCTGCGCGAACTGGAGGAAGAACTCGAGCGCCTGGCGGCCGCGCGCGGCCACGACGCCCCCGAGGTGCGTGCGCTGCGCGAGGAGATCGCGCGGCTGCAGGCGCGGATCGCGGCGATTCCGTTCATCGACACGCTGGACCTGCGCTACCGGCACCGCGTCCGCGTGCCCGAGCCGACGACGCAGGCGGTGATGTTCTGCATCATGGACGTCTCGGGCTCGATGGACGAGGAGCGCAAGAGCCTGGCCAAGCGTTTCTTCATGCTGCTGTACCTGTTCCTCGACCGCAACTACGAGCGCATCGACGTCGTCTTCATCCGGCACCACACCGTCGCCAGCGAGGTCGACGAGGCCGAGTTCTTCGGTTCGCGCGAAACCGGCGGTACCGTGGTTTCGAGCGCGCTCGAACTCGCGCGCGACATCATCGCCGAGCGCTATGCGTCGAGCCTGTGGAACATCTACGTCGCGCAGGCCTCCGATGGCGACAACTGGAACGACGACTCGCCGCTGTGCCGCAGGCTGATCGACGAGTCGATCGTCCCGCTGTGCCAGTACTTCGCCTACGTCGAGATCAGCCAGGGCGAACCGCAGAACCTGTGGCGCGAGTACGAGAAGCTGCAGGCGGCGCACCCGGGCCGCTTCGCGATGCAGCGAATCGGCAGCGCCGCCGAGATCTACCCGGTGTTTCGCGAGCTGTTCCGCAAGCGCAGCGTGGCGGGCGCGGCATGATGGCCAGGCGGCCGGCTCCGCTCTCCGACAGCTCCGAATGGAGCTTCGAGGCGATCGAGCGCTACGACGAGGCGATCGGCGAGGTCGCGGGCCGCTTCGGGCTCGACGTCTATCCGCACCTGATCGAGATCATCAGCGCCGAGCAGATGATGGACGCCTACGCGTCGAGCGGCATGCCGGTGTACTACCACCACTGGTCGTTCGGCAAGCACTTCCTGGCGACCGAGAACCGCTATCGGCGCGGCCAGATGGGGCTCGCCTACGAGATCGTCATCAACTCCAACCCCTGCATCGCTTACCTGATGGAGGAAAACACGCTGCCGATGCAGGCGCTGGTGATCGCGCACGCCGCCTACGGGCACAACTCGTTCTTCAAGGGAAACCACCTGTTCCGGCAGTGGACCAGCGCCGACGCGATCATCGATTACCTGGTGTTCGCGCGCAACTACATCGCCGAGTGCGAGGAGCGCCACGGCGAGACCGCGGTCGAACAGCTGATCGACGCCTGCCATGCGCTGGTCAACCTGGGCGTCGACCGCTACCAGCGTGCGCCGCGCCTGTCGCTCGAGAAGGAGAAGCTGCGCCAGAAGGAGCGCGAGGAATACCTGCAGGCGCAGGTCAACGACCTGTGGCGCACGCTGCCGCCGGCGCCGGGGAAGGCCGAGGAGAAGCGCGAGCGGCGCTGGCCCGAGGAGCCCGAGGAGAACCTGCTCTATTTCGTCGAGAAGCACGCGCCGCTGCTCGAGCCGTGGCAGCGCGAGGTGGTGCGGATCATCCGCAAGATCGGCCAGTACTTCTATCCGCAGCGCCAGACGCAGGTGATGAACGAGGGATGGGCAACCTTCTGGCACTACACGCTGCTCGACGCGATGTACGACGACGGGCTGCTCTCCGACGGCTTCATGCTCGAGTTCCTGCAGTCGCACACCAACGTCGTCTACCAGCCGCCGTACAACAGCCCGCACTACTCGGGCATCAACCCGTACGCGCTCGGCTTCGCGATGTGGCGCGACCTGCGTCGCATCTGCGAGGCTCCCACCGACGAGGACAGTCACTGGTTTCCCGACATCGCGGGCTCCGACTGGCGCGAGACCTTCGATTTCGCGATGCGCAACTTCAAGGACGAGAGCTTCGTCGCGCAGTACCTGTCGCCGCGGCTGATGCGCGAGTTCCGCTTCTTCGCGGTGCTCGACGACGACAGCCGCGAGAAGCTCAAGATCGATGCGATCCACGACGAGCGCGGCTATCGCGAGCTGCGCCGGCTGCTGTCGGAGCAGTACGACCTGGGCAGCCGCGAGCCCGACGTCCAGGTCTGGAACGTCGACCTGCACGGCGACCGCTCGCTCACGCTGCGTCATTTCGTGCGCGACCGGCGCCCGCTCTCCGAGGCCTCCTGTGAGGCGGTGCTCGGGCACCTCGCCTGGCTGTGGGGCTTCACCGTGCGCCTCGAGCGGCAGCAGGCCGACGGCAACATCGAACTGGTGGCCGAGCGCGGCGCGCCGGCGCGGCGTCGCTCGTAGCGCAGGCGGCCTCAGCGCCGGCCGCGAGGGCGTGCCCTGCGCTGCAGCATCGTGCCGGTGCACTGCGGAGCGCCGCAGCGGCACGCCCAGATCCGCTTCATCGCCCGCGTGTGCGGCACGCCGAGCACGATCCCGTAGTTGTAGGTGAGTTCCTCGCCCTTGCGGATGTCGCGGATCGACTCGATGAACACGCGGTCGCGGCGCGGGTCGCCGCCGTCGTGCTCTTCGATCACCGCCTGGCAGTTCGGCGCGCACCCGTGGTTGATCCAGCGTGCGCTGTTTCCCTGCTGGTTCGCGTCGATCACGTAGTCGTCGTTCAGCGAGAACAGGAACGTGTGACCGGTGTCCGCGCCGTCGCCGTAGAGCTCGTCGCTCTCGGCCTGGGTGAGCAGCTTTCCCTTGTACCGGATGAGTCGGGTGCCGGCCGGGATGTCGACCGCGGCGAACACGCCGTTTCCGTGAATGGCCGAGCGGCGGGTGACGAGTCGTGCGGGCATGGCGTGGCGTCAGTTGCGGGTGTGGAGTCTCATCGTCGCGGCCGCGGCGTTTCCCGCGACCAGTTCGGGCAGGCAGTCGAGCGCGCGGTCGATCGCCTCGTCGATCGCCCGCTGCTGCTCGCGGCTGGGCCGGTTCAGCACGAAGTCGGCCACCTGCTGCGCCGGCTGCAGGTCGCGCGGATGACCGATGCCGATGCGCAGGCGCCAGAAATCGGCGCTGCCCAGCCGGGCCTGGATGTCCCTCAGCCCGTTGTGGCCCGCGTGTCCGCCGCCCTTCTTCAGTTTCGCCTGGCCGGGAGGCAGGTCGAGCTCGTCGTGAACGACGAGGATTTCGTCGGGCATGATCCGGTAGAAGTGCGCCAGCGCCACCACCGCCTGCCCGGAGCGGTTCATCCAGGTGGCCGGTTCGAGCAGGAACACCTGGGCACCCCCGATGCGGGCGCGACCGACGTCGCCGTGGAACCTGCCCTCGCGCGCGAGCGTTGCGCCGCGCTGGTGCGCGAGCGCTTCGACGAACCAGAATCCGGCGTTGTGCCGGTCGAGCTGGTGTTCCGGGCCCGGGTTGCCCAGGCCGACGACGAGTCGGATGCCGTTCATCTCGCGGGGCGCTGCGGCGCCGCCGGAATGCGCTCCGGAGGCTCTGCCGGGCGCAAGTGTAGAGGAATCAGCGCCGCTGCAGGCGCAGCCACGCGGCCAGTCCCACGCACAGCATCGCCAGCGAGGTTGCGGCCAGCCCCACGGTCGAGTGCATCACCAGCGGCGCGATCACGCCGGCGACCAGGCCGTTGGCCACGCTGCCGACCACCGCCTGCAGCGACGAAGCCATGCCGCGCCGGTGCGGATACAGATCGAGCACCATCAGCGTGACCACCGGCACGTTCAGCGCCCAGCCGAAGGCGAACAGCGCCAGCGGCAGCAGCGCCCAGCTGGCGCTCGGAGCGAACACGAGGTTCGCGAGCAGGTTCAGCGTCGCCACCACGAACATCACGACGAAGCCGTGGCGCACCTGGCGACGCGGCGCGATGCGCCCGGCGAGTCGTCCGCTGACCCAGGCGCCGGCCATGATGCCGCTGATCGTCAGCATGAAGAACCAGAAGAATTCGGTGGGCGCGAGGCCCAGGTGCGTGCCGAGGAACGCGGGCGCCGACAGCACGTACAGGAACATGCCGTTGAACGGCACGCCGCTGGCCAGCGCCAGCAGCAGGAAGCGCGGATCGGACAGCAGCTGGGAGTAGCCGCGCATCAGGTGGGCGAACTCGAACGGCTGGCGATGCGAGTGATGCAGCGTCTCGGGCAGGAACTTCCAGTTGCCCAGCCACAGCAGCACCCCGATCACCGCCAGCAGCCAGAAGATGCCGTGCCAGTCGACGTGGACGAACAGCCATCCGCCGATCATCGGAGCGACTGCCGGCGCGATGCCGAAATAGATCGTCACCTGCGACATCATCCGCTGCGCATCCTCGGGCGGGAACAGGTCGCGGATGACCGCGCGCGAGACGACGATGCCCGCGCCGGTGGACAGGCCCTGGAGCGCGCGAAAGAACACCAGCCAGCCGATCGTCGGAGCGAGCGCGCAGCCGACCGAGGCGAGCGCGAACACGCCCACGCCCCAGAGCACCACGGGGCGCCTGCCGTAGCTGTCGGCCAGCGCGCCGTGGAACAGGTTCATGAACGCGAAGCCGAACAGGTAGGCCGACAGCGTCTGCTGCATCTGCACCGGCGTCGCGTCGAGCGCCCGGGCGATGCCGGAGAACGCCGGCAGGTAGGTGTCGATCGAGAACGGACCGAGCATCCCGAGCGCGGCCAGCAGCACCGCGAGCGCCCAGCGCGGGGCCTTCCAGATCGCGGCTGCGTCGGGATTCAAGGCTGCGCGCCCGGCAAAGAAAAGGCCCGGGGGAGACCCGGGCCCTGGTGCGCGGCGGAAAACCGCGGCGGGCTCACTTCTTCGCGGCGGGGGCAGCAGCGGGGGCGGCCGCGGCCGGCTCTTCCTCGGCCGCGCCGGGGATCGTCACCGTCACGATGACCGGGTCGTCGCCCGCGGAGACGATCGGCGCGACACCGGCCGGGAAGACGATGTCGCTGAGGTGCACCGCCTTGCCGGCTTCCAGGTTCGCGAGGTCGACCTCGATGAAGCTGGGCAGGTCGCCGGGCAGGCAGATCACCTCGACGTCGTTCACCACGTGGCCGATGATGCCTGCACTGAGCTTCACCGCGGGCGAGATCTCCTGGTTCCTGAAGTGCAGCGGCACCCTCACCGTGATCTTCTCGTCGGCGGCGACTCGCTGGAAATCGATGTGCAGCACCTGCGGCTTGTACGCGTGCCACTGCACGTCGCGCAGCAGCACGCGCTCCTTCGTGCCGTCGATCTCCATGTCGAGGATCGACGAGTGGAAGGCCTCCACGCGCAGCGCGTGGTAGAGCGGGTTGTGCTCGATCGCCACCGGTGTGGCGGCGCTCCGGCCGCCATAGACGATTCCCGGCACGAAGCCGGTGCGGCGCAGGCGGCGGCTCGCACCGGATCCCTGCTCGTTACGGGTCTTGGCAACGACTTTCATCGTTCTCCCTTTCATCAGGCCCCGGGTCCGCGACCAGAACGCCGGGGCATCCACACACGCCGGCTGGCCGCGAGGCCTGCCGGCACCACAAGCGAGAGTCAGTCGACGAACAGCGACGAGACCGAATCGGCGCGGTTGATGCGCAGGATCGTCTCGGCCAGCAGTTGTGCGCAGGACAGCACGCGGATGCGGTTGCAGGCCTGCGCCTCGGCCGACAGCGGGATCGTGTCGGTGACGACCAGTTCGTCGAGCGCCGACCCGGCGATGCGCGCCGCGGCACCGCCCGAGAGCACCGCGTGCGTGCAGTAGGCGACCACGCGCCGCGCGCCGTGCTCCTTGAGTGCGACCGCCGCCTTCACCAGCGTGTTCGCGGTGTCGACGATGTCGTCGATGATCACGCAGGTGCGTCCCGACACGTCGCCGATGATGTTCATCACCTCGGCCACGTTGGCTTTCGGGCGCCGCTTGTCGATGATCGCGAGGTCGCAGTCGAGGCGCTTGGCCAGTGCGCGCGCGCGCACCACGCCGCCGACGTCGGGCGAGACGATCAGCAGGTTCTCGAACTGCTGCTTGTGCACGTCGGCCAGCAGCAGCGGCGCGGCGTAGATGTTGTCGACCGGGATGTCGAAGAAGCCCTGGATCTGCTCGGCGTGCAGGTCCATCGTGAGCAGGCGGTCGACGCCGGCGGTCTCGAGCATGTTGGCGACCACCTTCGCGCTGATCGCCACCCGCGTGGAGCGCACCCGGCGGTCCTGGCGGGCATAGCCGTAGTAGGGCAGTGCTGCGGTGATGCGCCCGGCCGAGGCACGCTTGAGCGCGTCGACCATGATCATCACTTCCATCAGGTGGTCGTTGGTCGGCGCGCAGGTGGGCTGAAGGACGAAGACGTCCTTGCCGCGCACGTTCTCCAGGATCTCGACCATCACTTCGCCGTCGGAGTACTGGCTGACCTTGGCCTTGCCGAGGTTGATGTACAGGTGGCGCGCGACGTCGGTCGCCAGCCGCGGGTTGGCATTGCCGGTGAAGATCATCAGACCTTCCGGGTCGATGACGTCGGCATTTCGGCGGTGGTAGCCCTGCACTCGTGCGGCTCTCGGCTGGCAGCCCGGCTCACGCCCCGGGCTGGAGAAGTTGGCTGGGGAGGAAGGATTCGAACCCTCGCATGCCGGAATCAAAATCCGGTGCCTTAACCAACTTGGCTACTCCCCAGTGGTCGGTCTGCGGATCGGCTCGCGTCACCGGGTGACGGCATGCCGGTCCGGGTCGTTCGCCTGCCGGCAAGCCCTCAGGCAAACGACCAGTCGCGAAGCGGGTGGCCGGGCAGCGAACGGACCGAATACGCGGTTCCGACCGCCTGCCGCGCGAGCCGCTTCCGGATCGCCGCGGCTGCCGGTTCGTCAGGCACGGGACAGAACACGCAGGCCCCGGAACCGGTCATTCGCGCCAGCCGCCCGTCGGCACCGGCCGAATCGGCGGCGAGCCTGAGCGCGGCGAGCGCTTCGGCGATGCGCGGCCAGGCTGCGCACGCCACGGGTTCGAGGTCGTTCTTCCCGCGATAGACGGACCGCCCTCGCGAAAGACCCGAAATTTTGAGCGGTTTCGTATCGCGTGTCAATTTGGCGCAGCCGAACACCGAAGCAGTGGGCACCGCGACCGGCGGCGCCACGAGCACGAACCACGCGGGCTCGCCGGGCAGCGCGCGCAGGCGCTCGCCGATGCCGCGGGCGAAGGCGCGGCGGCCGAACACGAACGCGGGCACGTCGGCGCCCAGGCGCAGACCGAGCGCCATCAGGCGGCGCCGGTCCAGGCGCAGCTCCCAGAGGCGGTTGAGGCCGAGCAGCACGGTAGCGGCGTCGGAGCTGCCGCCGCCCAGCCCCGCGCCCATCGGTATCCGCTTGTCGATCGCGATCTCCACGCCGAACCGGCAGCCGGTCTCGGCGGCGAGCAGGCGCGCCGCGCGCACCGCCAGGTCGGCTTCCGGCGCAAGCCCGGCGAGCGGGTTGCGGCGCACGATCGCCCCGTCGTCCCGGCGCGCCAGGTGCACGCGGTCGCACAGGTCGACGAACTCGAAGACCGTCTCGAGCAGGTGGTAGCCGTCCGCGCGGCGCCCGGTGACGTGCAGGAACAGGTTCAGCTTCGCCGGGGCGGGCAGATTGCGCAGCGATTCGATCATGGGCGGGCGACGGCGTCGGGCGGCGGGCCGCGATGTCTCATGGGTGGCCGGGAAGGCGCACCGCGCTGTCGATCACCAGCCGCAGCGACAGGCGGCGCTCGCCCGGGCGGGCCGCGGCAGGCCAGTCGAGCGCCAGGCGGCGCGGGCGGCCCGCGTCGTTCGCCTCGATGCGCACCGACCAGCCGTGCTCGCGCCCGGCCACCACGCGCGTTCCGTCGCGCTCGGTGGGCTCGGCCAGGCGGCCCTCGAGCCAGCCGGGGAGGTTGGCCAGCGGGACGCGCCAGCCGAAGACCTGCTCGGTGAGCGCTTCGCCCGACGGCGCCTCCCAGGTCTTGCCGTCGGCGGCCACGAGCGTCGCACGCTCGCCGTCGAGCTGCAGTTGCGCGATCGCCTGGCCCAGCGGCGACGACAGCTCGAGTTCGGTGCGCGGTCCGTCGACCCGAAGCGAGAAGCGGCCGCTCGAGCGCTCCTGGCGCGCGTCGTCGCCCGCTTCGGTGACGGTCGCGGCGAAACGGCCGGCCCAGAAATTGGGCGGCGCCGCCTCGGGCGGAACCGCGGGGGGAGCGCCCGGCGTCGCGCAGCCGGCCAGCGCGAGCAGGAACGCGGCTGCCAACGCGGCGGGCAGGCTGCGCCGCGGGGAGGATGCTCGTGTCAGCACGCCCTGGTCATCGCGCGATCCCGAAGCGCGCCAGCGTCTCGCTCAATACCTTGTTGTGCGGCTCGCGGGCCCTGGCCTCGTGCCAGATGCGCCGTGCCTCGTCGGTGCGGCCCGATTTCCAGAGCGCCTCGCCGAGGTGCGCCGCGATCTCCGCCTCGGGGCGCAGCCGGTAGGCCTTGCGCAGATGCTCGACCGCCGCGGCCAGTTCGCCGCGGCGAAACAGCACCCAGCCCATGCTGTCGATGATGTGCGCGTCGTCGGGTGCGAGCGCGAGCGCCTTCTCGATCAGCGCCTGCGCCTCGCCGAGCCGGACGTTGCGCTCGGCGAAGGTGTAGCCGAGCGCGTTGTAGGCGTGCGCGTTGTCGGGGCGCAGTGCGATCAGCTTGCGCAGGCTCTGCTCCATCGTGTCGAGCCGGTCGAGCCGCTCGGCGGCCATCGCGTGGTCGTACAGCAGCTCGGGGTTCTCGGGATGGCGCTCGAGCGCCTGCGCGAGCACCTCGAAGGCCTCGGCGTCGCGCCCGGCCTCGCGCAGCACCTGCGCCTCGGCGGCGGTGAGCTGCACGCGTTCGCGCACGCTGCCCACCGAGGTCGTACGCAGCAATTCGCGGGCCTCGTCGATGCGGCCGAGCTTGCCGAGCAGCACCGCGCGGCGCGTGAGCGCGGGAAGATACTGCTCGCCGCGGCGCACGCGGGCGTACCAGTCGACCGCCTCGGCAGTGCGGCCCGACTCCTCGGCGAGCTGGCCCATGAACAGGTATGCGGGGTCGTTGTCGCGCTGCACCTGCGCGGGCAGCGCGAGGTAGCGGCGCAGGTAGTCTTCGGCGACTTTCGGCTGCTTCGTCTGCCAGGCCAGTTGCGCGAGCGAGAACAGGATGCCGGGGCTGTCAGGCTCCTGCCGCAGCGCGGTCTCGAACTGCGCGCGCGCGTCGTCGCTGCGCCCGTCGGCCGCCAGAAGCCGCGCCAGCGAAAAGCGCGCCTCGATCGCCTTGGGCTCGCGCGCGAGAAACGACTCGAGCAGCGAGATCGCGCCGGCGCCGCCGCGCGGCGTCTGCGCGACGTAGCGGGCCGCGGCGACCGCCGCGCCCTCGTTCTTCGGCTCGAGCGCGAGCGCCGCCTCGGCCTCGGCGGCGGCGCGCGCGCTGTCGTCGGCCGAATGCGCGACCGCGGCGATCGCCAGGCGCGCCGCGGCCACGCGCTGGTCGGGCGCCGCGAGCCGTTCGATCAGGGCCAGCGCCGCCTTGCGGTCGGGCGAGCGTGCGAGCGTGCGCTGCAGTTGCGGGTACGCTTCGTTCAGCCGGCGATCGGCGCGCGCCTTCGCCAGCCGGGCGCGCAGCAGCGGCTCTGCTTCGCCGAGTCGCCCGGTGCTGATCCACAGCGACTCGATCGTCTGGGTTGCGATCGGCGAATTCGGCGACAGCTCGTGCCACAGCTCCGCAGCCGGCAGCGCGTGGTCGAGCGAGCGCTCGACCAGCGCGAGTTCGGTGGCGCGGCGCGCCAGCCTCGGGTCGCGCGTCTGCCTGGCCATCGACAGGTAAGTGGCTGCCGCGCTGCCGACTTCGCCGCGCTGCGCTGCGATCTCGGAGGCGAGCAGCTGGAACATCAGTTGCGGCGTGAGCTCGACCTGGGGCACGGTCTCGACCGGTGGTGCGGCCGCGTGCGCGCCGTCGGGCTCCGAAGCCCGCGCCTCGGCGGGCGGTGCCACGACCGCCGGCGCATCGCCTCCGGCCGCTGGCGACGTGCCCGCACAGGCGCTCGCCAGCAGCGCCATCGCGGCCAGCGCAGCCCGCATCGCGCCCACGCGCGGCCCGGCGCCGGCCGCAGCCGTGGCGTGCGCGCGCCAGGCTGCGGCGCGCGAGCGCCAGGGCCCGGGCGGCGGGAGCAATCGTGTCATCGGTCCGGGTTCCATTACACTGCCCGACGAGAAGATTACCCGAGCCGGGCGCCGAGCACTTCGCCGATCGGCCGTCGACAGCCCCCGTTTCGCCGTTACACCCGTTTCATCGTCGCGTCCGATGCCCGAGTTGCCGGAGGTCGAGGTCGTTCGCCGCGGCCTGCAACAGAGCGTGCTGGGGCGCACCGTCGGCAGGCCCGTGGTGCGCGAATCGCGGCTGCGCTGGCCGGTGCCCCGCGAACTGCCGCAGTTGCTCGAAGGGCGCACCGTGCGCTCGGTGGAGCGGCGCGGCAAGTATTTGCTGCTCGGATTCGACCACGGCGTGCTGATCGTCCATCTCGGCATGTCCGGCAGCCTGCGTTTCCTGTCGCCGCCGCCGCCTGCGTCGCGCCACGATCACGTCGACCTGCCGTTCGGGCACGGCACGCTGCGCTTTCGCGATCCGCGCCGCTTCGGCGCGATGCTCTGGCACGAGGCCGGGCTCGGCCCGGTGCAGGCGCACCGGTTGCTCGAGGGCCTGGGGGTGGAGCCGCTCGGCGAGGCTTTCGACGGCGCGCTGCTTCATCGCGCCACGCGCGGGCGTCGCGTGGCGATCAAGCAGGCGCTGCTCTCGGGCCGCATCGTGGTGGGCGTGGGCAACATCTACGCGTCCGAAAGCCTGTTTCGCGCCGGAATCCGTCCGGGCACGCCGGCGCACCGGCTCGGGCGCGAGCGCTGCGAACGCCTCGCCGCCGCTATCCGGTCCACGCTCGTCGATGCGATTCGCCGCGGCGGCAGCAGCCTGCGCGACTTCGTCGCGAGCGATGGCGCGAGCGGCCATTTCCAGCTCGACTGCTTCGTCTACGGCCGCGCGGGCCAGCCTTGCCGCGTCTGCGCTACGCCGGTGCGCGGCGTGCGGCAGGGGCAGCGAAGCACGTTCTATTGTCCGCGCTGCCAGCGCTGACCTGCCGTTCGCGACCCTGAAGCGGCCGCAGGGCGGCTCGCCCGTGCGGCGCGGCAGTCGCGCACGCCGGCGCGCTCGCGCCCGTGCTATCTATCGTGGCCAGTCACACCTGCGGACTTGCGGGAAGCCGATGGCGACCTTCGGAGAACGGATCGCGGAGTACGGAGCCTGGCGGCGCGCGCTGTCCGGGGCGGTGCAACGCTATGGCGACTGGCTCGACGATGCCGGCCTGTCGGATGCCGCGTCACGGGCGCGCATCGAGCGGATCGTCGAGCGCCTGGCGAAGGAGCGCATCTCGATCGCGTTCGTTGCCGAGTTCTCGCGGGGCAAGTCGGAGCTGATCAACGCGATCTTCTTCGCCGACCGCGGCCAGCGCATCCTGCCCTCGGCGGCCGGCCGCACGACGATGTGCCCCACCGAGCTGATGTACGACCGCTCGCGCCCGAGTTCTCTGCGGCTGCTGCCGATCGAGACGCGGCTGCGCGACCTCACGGTTTCGGAGCTCAGGGAGCAGGACCCGGAGTGGCGCGAGATCCCGATCGATCCCGAAGACCCGGCCGGGCTGGCCGCGGCGCTCGCCAGCGTGCGCGAGACCGTCGCGGTCGACGCGGCGCAGGCCGCGCTGCTCGGGCTGCACGACGAGAACGATCCCGATTCGGCAGCGCGCCCCGATGCGCAGGGGCGCGTCGAGGTGCCGCGCTGGCGCCACGCGATCGTCAACTACCCGCATCCGCTGCTCGAACTCGGCCTGGTGGTGATCGACACGCCCGGACTGAACGCGATCGGCGCCGAGCCCGAGCTGACGTTGAAGCTGATCCCGGGTGCCGACGCGGTGCTGTTCGTGCTCGCCGCCGACGCCGGCGTCACCCGCTCCGACATCGAAGTCTGGCGCGAGCACATCAGCGCGAGCCACAAGTCGGGAAGGTTCGTCGTGCTCAACAAGATCGACGGGCTTTGGGACGGGCTGAAGGACGAGGTGCAACTGCAGATCGAGATCGCGCGCCAGGTCGGCTCGGTCGCGCACACGCTCGAGCTGCCCAACGACCGCATCTATCCGGTGTCCGCGCAGAAAGCGCTGGTGGCCAGGGTGAACCGGGATCCGCTGCTGCTCAAGCGCAGCCGCATGTCCGACCTGGAATACGCGCTCGGCCGCGAGCTGGTGCCGCAGCAGCGCGCGATCGCGCGCGAGCACGCGAGCCGCGAATTCGAGGCGCTGCACGCTCAGGTCGGCGCGACGCTCGGCGCGCGGCGGCGCGCCGCGATCGAGCAACTGTTCGAACTCGGCGGGCTGCGCGGCAAGAACCGCGGCGTGATGGATCACATGGCCGCGCGAATCCGTCGCGAGCGCGACGAGTTCGACCGCAGCCTGCGCCAGCTGCAGGGGCTCAGGGCGGTGCTCGCCAGGCATTCGCAGACCCTCGGCGAGGCAGTGGGCGGCGAATCGCTCAGGCGCCACGTGAGGCAGGCGCGCGAGGCATTGAGGAGCAGCAGTTTCTCCACCGGCCTGCGCTCGGGGATGAATGCGCTCATCGGCGCGGTGCGCGCCGACTTCGAGCGGGCATCGCAGCTGGTCGACGAGGTGGCGACGCTGATGAGCGCGATGTACCGCAGCTTCAGCGCGGAGCACGGCCTGTCGCTGGGCAATCCGGCGCTCTACTCGATGCGGCGCTTCCACGCGGAGCTCGACCGCATCGACCAGTTGCAGCGCCGCCAGTTCGGGGCGATCACGCTGGCGACCACTTCGCAGCAGGTGCTGATGCGGCGCTTCTTCGAGTCGGTCGCATCGCGGCTTCGCGAGCTCGAGGAGATCGCCGATCGCGAGATCCAGGCGTGGCTGCGCACCGTCATGTCGCCGATCGAGACGCAGGTGCGCGAGCACCAGGCGCAGCTCAGGCAGCGCCTGGACGCGGTGCGGCGGGTGCTCGAGGCCAACGACAGCCTGGAGTCGCGGATCCACGAGATCGAGCGGCAGCGCGCCGAGGTCGAGCAGCGCATCGCGCTGGCCGCGGAGTTCGCGCTGCAGGTGCGCGAACTGCTTGCCGAGACGACGGGAGTCGCCGAAGTCGCCGCAGACTGACCGCGGCAGGCGTGAAGCGCCGTCCGGGCAGCCCGGCATCGGCACGCGCTTGCCGCGCGCCCTTACAATCGGCCGGGTGATCGCATCCCGACTGATCGAGTGGCAGCGCCTGCACGGCCGCCACGACCTGCCCTGGCAGAACACGCGCGACGCCTACCGGATCTGGCTGTCCGAGGTGATGCTTCAGCAGACGCAGGTCGACACGGTGAAGCCGTATTACCTGCGCTTCGTGGCCCGGTTTCCCGACGTTCGGGCGCTGGCGGCCGCGCAGCCCGACGAAGTGCTGGCGTTGTGGAGCGGCCTGGGCTACTACGGGCGCGCCCGCAACCTGCACCGCTGCGCACGCGAAGTGCTCGCCCGGCATGGCGGCGCATTCCCCGACGAAGCCCGGCAGCTTGCCCGCCTGCCCGGCATCGGCCGCTCCACCGCGGCGGCGATCGCGGTGTTCGCGTTCGGCCGCCGCGCCGCGATCCTCGACGGCAACGTGCGGCGGGTGCTGTGCCGCCACGCGGGCCTGCACGGCTACCCGGGCGAGCGTTCGGTCGAGAACGAACTGTGGCGCATTGCCGAGGCCGAGCTGCCGTCGCGCGAGGTGGAACGCTACACGCAGGCGCTGATGGATCTGGGCGCGACGCTGTGCGTGCGCACCCGGCCCGACTGCGCCGCCTGCCCGCTGTCGAGCGACTGCCGCGCGCTGCGCGACGGCGTGGTCGCGCAGTTGCCCACGCCGCGCCCCAGGCGCAGCGTGCCGCTGCGGCGTTGCGCGATGTTCGTGATCCGCCGTGGCGACGAAGTGCTCGTCGAGCGGCGCGCGCCAAGTGGCGTCTGGGGCGGGCTGTGGAGCCTGCCCGAACTGGAACTGCCGCCGGCCGCGACCGGCTCGGCAGCGATCGAGGCCGCCACCGCGGCCGACGGGCTGCCCGATGCGGTCTCGCTGGCGCACGAGGTCGAGCGTCGCTTCGGCCTGCGCGTCACGGCGCTGCGGCCGATGCCGCCATTCGACCACGCGTTCACGCACTTTCGCCTGCGGGTGCAGCCGCTGGCCTGCGAGCCGGTGGCGACAGGCGCCGCCGCCGAGGCGCCGGGGCGCGCCTGGCTCGCGCTCGACGCCGCCGCCGGCGCGGCGTTGCCGCGCCCGGTGAAGACCCTGCTGCAAGGGCTCGCGTCCGCGCAGGCGCGCGCCGCGTGAACCCGGGTTCAGCCGCGGCCGCTGCCCCGCGTGGCCAGCGACCGGTGGCGCACCAGCACGTGCTCGATGCGCCGGAAGCGCCGCGCGAGCTCCTCGACGCAGTAGACCGAGCGGTGCTGCCCGCCGGTGCAGCCGAGCGCCACCGTGAGGTAGCTGCGGTTCTCCAGGATGTAGTGAGGCAGCCAGGTGTGCAGGAAGTCGCCGATGTGGTCGATCATCCGCTGTACCGACGGAATCGACTGCAGGTACTCGGCCACCGGTGCGTCGAGCCCGGTAAGCGGCCTGAGCTCGGCGGTGTAGTACGGGTTCGGCAGGCAGCGCACGTCGAACACCAGGTCGGCGTCGAGCGGCACGCCGTGCTTGTACGCGAACGACTCGAACAGCAGCGTGAGCGGAGCACGCTCGGTGCCCACCACGTCGCGCACCCAGCTGCGCAGCACGTTCGGATGCAGGTCGCTGGTGTCGAGCGACACGCCGATGTCCTCGAGCGGCGCCATCAGTTCGCGCTCGCGCTCGATCGATTCGACCAGCGTCGGCGCCGCCTCGCCGCCGGCGCCGGCGCGCAGCGACATCGGGTGCCGGCGCCGGGTCTCCGAATAGCGCTGCACCAGCGTGTCGGTGCGCGCATTGAGGAAGATGATCTTCACGTCGTGGCCGTAGCGGCCCAGCCCGCTGCTGATCTCGCGCAGGTCGGACACCGAGTCGCCGCTGCGCGCGTCGACCGAGACCGCCACCTTGTCGTGCCCGGCCTCGCGCAGCGAGGTGATCACCTCGTGCAGGAAGCGGATCGGCAGGTTGTCGATGCAGAAGTAGCCGTCGTCCTCGAGCACGTTGATCGCGATCGACTTGCCCGAGCCCGAGATGCCGGTGACGAGCACGACGCGCATGATCCGCCTACGCCTGCGAGTCGATCAGCTTGCGCTGGCGCGCAAGGAAGTCGCCGGTGGTGTCGAAGCCGCGCAACTGCAGCACCGTGCTGCGCACCGCGGCTTCGGTGAGCACCGCGAGGTTGCGCCCCGCGGCCACCGGAACCACCACTTTCGGGATCGCCAGCCCGAGCACGTCCTCGGTGAGCGCCTCGAGCGGCAGGCGCTCGTAGGCGTCCTCCATCGTCCCGCGGCGCATCAGGTGGACGATCAGCTTGAGCGTCATCTTGCGGCGCACCGCGGTCTCGCCGAAGATCGTGCGGATGTCGAGCAGCCCCAGCCCGCGCACTTCGAGCAGGTCGCGCAGCAGCGGCGGGCAGCGGCCCTCGATCGCGTGCGGCGCGATGCGCGCGAACTCCACCACGTCGTCGGCCACCAGCCCGTGGCCGCGGCTGATCAGCTCGAGCGCCAGTTCGCTCTTGCCCAGCCCCGATTCGCCGGAGATCAGCACGCCCATCCCGAGCACGTCCATCAGCACGCCGTGCATCGTGCAGGTGGGAGCGATCGCCTTGCTCAGGTAGACGCGCAGCAACTCGATCACGCGCGCGCCGGGAAGCGGGGTGCCGAGCACCGGCAGCCCGGCGGCCGAGGCATGCGCGAGCAGCTCGGCCGGCGCCTGGATGCCGTCGGCGATGATCACCGCAGGCGGGCGCGCGCAGACCAGGTCTTCGTTGAGCGCCGCGCAGCGGGCCGCGCCGATGCGCGCCGTGTACGCGAGCTCGGCATTGCCGAACACGTGGATCCGGTTCGGATGGATCAGGTTCAGGTAGCCGACCAGGTCGGCCGGCTCGGTGGAACCGGGCGCGGCGTTGCGATCGGCGCCGGCTTCGCCGGTGATCCAGGCGAGCTGCAGCGCTTCGCGGTTCTGTTCGAAGACGGTGCGGACGGTGACGCTCATGCGCCAAGCATACAGCCCCGCCCGGCGGGCAGCGATCGCGGTTCGTGGCCGGCGCGATCGCGGCGCGCCGCCCGAAGGCTCAGGCGGCGGAGTGGGGCGGTCCCCAGCTGGTGAGGATCCGGTGCATCTGCGCCGGATCGGTACAGTTGGCCAGCGACTGGCGAATCGACGCGTCCGAGAGCAGCTCGGCCAGCTCGGACAGCAGTTCGAGATGCTCCTCGGTGGCTGCCTCGGGTACCAGCAGGAAGACCAGCAGGCCGACCGACTTGCCGTCGGGTGCGTCGAAGGGAATCGGCTCGGTCAGCCGGACCACTGCCGCCAGCGCCTCCTTCAGGCCCTTGATCCGGCCGTGCGGGATGGCCACGCCTTCGCCCAGCCCGGTCGACCCGAGCCGCTCGCGGGCGAACAGCGAGTCGAAGACCTTGCTGCGCTCGATGCCGTGGTTGTTTTCGAAGAGCAGGCCGACCTGCTCGAACAGGCGCTTCTTGCTCGTGACCGCCAGGTCGAGCACCACGTCGGCCGGGGCGAGCATTCTGGAGAGGCGGCTCATCGCGACCACGCCCGCTGGGGCTTGCCTGATGCCGTGCAACATGGGAATCCACCCCCAAGGGCAAATCCGGGATTGCGGCGATTATATAGACGGGGGCAAGGAAGGGAAGCGATCTTTACGGCACTGCAACAAGACGGCGCCACATTCCGGAACACGGCACCGATGTGGCGGGGCATGGGGGACGTCGTTCACAGTGCCCGGCGCCGGGCGACGGGCGGGATGCGCAGTGCCTCGCGATACTTCGCGACGGTGCGCCGCGCGACCACGAAGCCCTGCTCGGCGAGCAGTTCGGCGACATGGCTGTCCGACAGTGGCTGCGCCGGGTTCTCGGCGGCGAACATCTGCTTCATCAGCGCGCGGATCGCGGTGCTCGAGGCCGCGCCGCCGCTGTCGGTGGCCACGTGGCTGCCGAAAAAGTACTTGAGCTCGACGACCCCGAATGGTGTGAGCATGTACTTCTGGGTCGTGACGCGCGAGACGGTGGATTCGTGCAGGCCCAGGGCGTCGGCGATCTCGCGCAGCACCAGCGGGCGCATCGCCACCGCGCCGTGCGAGAAATAGGCTTTCTGGCGATCGACGATCGCCTGGGCAACGCGCTGGATCGTCTCGAAGCGCTGCTGAAGGTTCCTGACGAGCCAGCGAGCCTCCTGCAGTTGTGCGGCCAACCCGCCGTTGGCGCCCCGATTGCGTTTCAGGACCTGCGCGTACGCGTCGTTCACGCGCAGCCTGGGCATCACGTCGGGATTCAGCGTCGCGACCCAGCCGTTGCGGGTGCGCCTGACGACCACGTCCGGAATCACGTAGTCGGCTTCGCCGCCGCCGAACGCGGCGCCGGGGCGCGGTTCGAGTCGGCGGATCAGGGCCTGCGCCGCGCGCAGGGTTTCGTCGTCGCAATGCAGCAACCGGCGCAGCCGGGCGAAGTCGTGCGCGGCCAGGGCCGCGAGGTGTTCGTCGACGATCGCTCGGGCGATCCGGACGACGCCGGCGGGCTGGTCGCGCGCCGCCTCGCCGCGGTCGATCTGCAGCAACAGGCTCTCGCGCAGGTCGCGAGCGCCGACGCCGACCGGATCGAGGCTTTGCAGCAGCCTGAGCGCGGTGGCCAGTTCCTCGGGCTCGACGGCCAGTTCGGCGGGCAGCAGCGCCGCGATCTCGACGAGCGACGAATCGAGGTAACCGTCGTCGTCGAGAGCATCGATCAGCGTCTGGACCAGTGCGCGATCGCGCCGGATGCACTTCAGGCCCGCGAGTTGCTCGACGAGGTGCTCGCGCAGCGATGGCCGGGCGGCCGCGAGCTGCGGGTAGTCGCGCTCGTCGCCTTCGGCGCGCGTGGCCCGCTCGCCGCCCCAGTCGGCGGCGAGCAGGTCGTTGCCATCCCAGGGGGCAGTGTCGGCAGCATCGTCCGCGGGGGTCGCGAATTCATCCGGTTCGCCGTGGCCGGAGGCGTCGGCCGCGTCCGGGGTTGCCCCTGCGCGACCGTCCTCGAGTCCGCCGTTGGGGGCGATGCGCACCGTCGCGGCGAACGGGTCGTCGAGTCGCTCGAGCAGGGGGTTCTCGGCAAGGGCGTGCTCGAGCTCCTGGTTCAGTTCGAGCGTGGACAGCTGCAGCAGCCGGATCGACTGCTGCAGCTGCGGCGTGAGCGCGAGCTGCGTCGAGAGTCTGAGCTGGAGCGACGGCTTCATCGGTGGTCCGGGCACTGCTCCCGCGTCGGCGGACGGGGGCGCGACCGGCTCGCGTCGCGCTACATCGAGAAGTGCTCGCCGAGGTAATAGCGGCGGACGTCTTCGTTCTGGACGACCTCGTCCGGTCGACCGGAAGCAAGAACAGTACCAGCCCTGATGATATACGCGCGATCGCAGATGCCAAGCGTTTCGCGCACGTTGTGGTCGGTGATCAACACGCCGATGCGTCGATCCTTGAGAAATCGCACGATTCGCTGGATTTCGATCACCGCGATCGGGTCGACGCCGGCGAACGGTTCGTCGAGCAGGATGAATCTCGGCGAGCCGGCGAGCGCGCGCGCGATCTCCACGCGGCGTCGCTCGCCGCCCGACAGCGATTGTGCGGTGTTCGAGCGGATCTGCTCGATCTGCAATTCGATCAGCAGCGACTCGAGTCGCTGTTGCAGTTCCTCGCGCGGCAGTGGCCGGCCGCGCTCGTCGGTCTGCAGCTCGAGCACGGCGAGGATGTTCTCCTCCACGCTGAGCTTTCGGAACACCGACGCTTCCTGCGGCAGGTACGACAGCCCGAGCCGCGCCCGGCGGTGGATCGGAAGTCGGCCGATCGGCACACCGTCGAGTTCGATGGTTCCGCCGTCCGAGGGCACCAGCCCGACGATCATGTAGAAACAGGTCGTCTTGCCCGCGCCGTTGGGCCCGAGCAGTCCGACCACTTCGCCGCTGGCGACGTCGAGCGAGACGTCCTGCACGACCTTGCGGCCGTGGTACGCCTTCATCAGGTTGCGCACGGCGAGCCGGCTGGCGCCGCTCGCCGGCGCGCTCGGGGCGGGTCCGGCCATCAGCGGGACGAACCCTGGCGCGGTGTGCCCTCGCGCGGTGGTGCGAGCTGGTCGGCCGGTCTGAGCGTGGTGGCCTCGCCCGATGCCGGCGGCGTGGACGCGCCGCTTTCGCGCGGCTGGATGACGAGGCGCACGCGCCCGGCCGGGTTTTCGGGGGAGGCGGCGGCGGTGCCGCCCTCGACGGTGAAGAACTCGTTGCGGCTCTCGTAGAGGATGTCGCTGCCGTGCACCTCGTCGATCACCCGCTCGTGCTCGGTCCGGCGCAGCATCGCCTGCTGCTGCAGGCGGAACGTCTCGAGCTTGCCGTCGTAGTCGATCCGCCGGGCCTGCCCTTCGACGTACTGGTCGACGCCGTCGCGCTTTTGCCGGAAGGATGCGAGGTTTCCGGTGGCGGTGCCGTACTGGTAGCCCTCGGGATCCTGGCGGATCACCAGCCGGTCGGCACGAAGCAGGATGGTTCCCTTGGTCAGCACCACGTTGCCGCTGAACACGTTGATCTGCTTCAGATCGTCGTATTGCATCCGGTCGGCTTCCACGTTGATCGGCTTGTTGCGATCGGCCTTTTCCGCAACGGCCGGTGCCGCGAGGCCCGCCGACAGCGCCAGCACCAGCGCCGCGCGCACTGCAGCGGCCCGGCGCCTGCGGGGCGGGTGTCGAAAGACGGGGAACGCGCGCATGGTCAGCGGGTAGGTGGCGGCGGCTGCCAGGTGAGCTGCACCCGGGAGTCGACCCGCAATGAGCGGGCCGCATTATTGAATTCCATGCCGACGCCCGTCAAGACCGAGTCGCCGCGCTCGATGCGCACCGGCAGGTCGGTGCGCGCGATCTCGGTCTCGCTGTAGACGGTCGCGCTCTCGGTGCGGATCGTCATCCGGGGCTCGCCCGCGTCGGCATCGCGCACCAGCACCACGTTTCCGGTGAGCACCGTCTCCGCGCCGTCGGCGCTGGTGCTGCCCCGATCGGCACGCACCGTGACGCGCGGCTTCTCCGGATCGAGGCTCATCATCACCGGCTGCTCGAAGTCGCTCGATTCGTCGTCGGGATAGTGCACCATCCGGTTCGCCGACACCCGGAACACCGGCGCACCGTGGTTGTTGATCCGGGTGAAGACCAGGTCTTCGACGAAGTAATCGGGGTCGTGCGTGAGCAGCCGCGCAGCGGCCGGGCCCTCGTCGCGCAGCGAGGTCTGCGCAAGAAAATAGGTGCCCGCGGCCAGCGCGAGCAGCAGTGCGATCGAAATGCCTGCGGCCAGCCGGTCGTGGAAACGCGGCGTCACGTCGCGTCGCCCGCGTAGCGCGCCAGCGCCGCGTCCAGTCGCTGCTGCGATTGCAGCACGAACTCGGCGAACTCGCGCACCGCCCCGCGGCCCGCCGGCGCGCGCGACACCCAGTGCGCGCGCTCGCGCACCGCCTCGGGCGCGTCGGCCACGCTGGCGGCCAGGCCGGCGAGCGCCATCGGGCGCAGGTCGGGCCAGTCGTCGCCGACGTAGGCAGCCTGTCGCGACGCCAGTCCGAAGCTTTCGCAGATTTCACGCAGCGCCGCGGCCTTGTCCTTCACGCCCTGGCGCACTTCGTCGAAATGCAGTTCGCTGGCGCGGACCTGCACGATCGCCGATTGCCGCGCGGTGATGATCGCCAGCTTCACGCCCGCCTGGCGCAGCAGCGTGAGCCCGAAGCCGTCGCGCACCGAGAACGCCTTCATCGCCTCGCCGGCCGGGCCGATGAACAGGCGCCCGTCGGTGAGCGTGCCGTCGACGTCGAGGGCCACCAGGCGCACCAGGGAAGCGCGCTGCGCCGCGTCTGCCGTCTGCCGCATTCAGACGACCTTCGCGGTGAGCAGGTCGTGGATGTGCAGTGCGCCCGCCAGCCGGTGCTGCGCATCGACGACCAGCAGCTGGCTGATCCGGCGCTCTTCCATGATCCGCACCGCCTCGGCCGCGAGCGCCTGCGCGTCGATCGTCGCCGGCGCGCGGGTCATCACCTCGTCGATCGACAGGCCGCGCAGGTCGCGGCCCTGCTCGATCAGCCGGCGCAGGTCGCCGTCGGTGAAGATGCCGGCGAGGCGGCCATCGTCGGCGACGATTGCGGTCATGCCCATGCGCTTGCGCGTGATCTCGAGGATCGCATCGACCAGTCGCGCGCCGGCGGACACCGTGGGGAGCGTGCCGCCCGAGCGCATCACGTCGCCCACGCGCGTGAGCAGGCGCCGGCCGAGCGTGCCGCCCGGGTGCGACAGCGCGAAATCCATGGGGCCGAAGCCGCGCGCATCGAGCAGCGCGACTGCCAGCGCATCGCCCAGCGCCAGCGTGGCGGTGGTGCTCGCGGTGGGCGCGAGGTTGTGCGGGCAGGCTTCGCGATCGACTGCGGCGTGCAGGTGGACGTCGGCCAGCCGCGCCAGCGACGAACCGGGGTTGCCGGTGATCGCGATCAGGCGCGCTCCCTGGCGCTTGACCACGGGAACGATCGTGAGCAGTTCGGCGGTGCTGCCCGAATTCGAGAGCGCGACGAAGACGTCGTCGCGGGTTACCATGCCGAGGTCGCCGTGGCTCGCCTCGGCAGGATGCACGAAGAACGCCGGCGTGCCGGTGGAGGCGAGGGTGGCCGCGACCTTGCGCGCGACGTGGCCGGACTTGCCGATTCCGCTCACCACGACGCGCCCGGTGCAGGCCAGGATCAGCCTGCAGGCGTCGGCGAAGCTCGCGTCGACGCGCTCGGCCAGACGCGCCACCGCTTCGGCCTCGATGCGCAGCACCTCGCGTGCCCGGCCGAGCAGTCTCTCCGGCGTGACCGCGCTCCATTCGCTCATGCGCCCGAGTATATGACGACTGGGCCCCGCGCCAGGGCACGGGCCGCGCCTTGCCGCGACCCCGGTTTAGAATGCGGCGTTCGACGGAAACGCGGGCCCCCGGGCCGACACCCGGGCCTTCTCTCACTGCAACCTCCTCGATGCCAGAGTTCCTCACCCTGGACAGGGTCCGGTTCGGATACGGCAAGCGCGTCATCCTGCACGACATCTCGATGCGCTTCGAGCGCGGCAAGGTGTATGCGCTGATCGGCGGATCCGGATCGGGCAAGACGACCATCCTGCGGCTGATCGGCGGGCAGTTGCGCCCGCAGCAGGGCTCGGTCGTCTTCGGCGGCGAGAACGTGCATCGGCTCGACCGCGACGGCCTGTACCGGCTGCGCCGCCGCATGGGCATGCTCTACCAGTTCGGCGCGCTGTTCACCGACCTCACCGCGTTCGAGAACGTCGCTTTCCCGCTGCGCGAGCACACGGACCTGCCCGAGGAGATGATCCGCGACCTGGTGCTGATGAAGCTCGAGGCGGTCGGGCTGCGCGGCGCGGCCCATTTCCACACCTCCGAGCTCTCGGGCGGCATGGCGCGGCGCGTGGCGCTGGCCCGGGCAATTGCGCTCGACCCGCCGCTGATCATGTACGACGAGCCCTTCGCCGGCCTCGATCCGGTGGCGCTCGCCACGGTCGCGCAATTGATCCGCCGGCTCAACGACGCGCTCGGATGCGCGTCGATCGTGGTCTCGCACGACATCAAGGACGCGTTCGCGATCGCCGACCTGGTGTTCCTGCTCGCGGGCGGCCGCATCGCGGCGCAGGGCACGCCCGATGCAATGAAGGCCTCCGACGATCCGAACGTGCGCCAGTTTCTCGAGGGCGACATCGACGGGCCGATCGCCTTTCACTTCCAGGCCCGGCCGCTCGCCGAGGAACTCGGCCTGGGGGCCTGATGCGAACGCTGCTGCTTCCGCTGCAATGGCTGGTCGGCTTCGTCGTCGCGGTCGGCGAGGGAGCGCGCTTCTTCGTGCATCTGTGCTGGCTGAGCCTGGCGGCGCTGCGGCGGCCGCGGCTGGTCATCGACCAGGTGCACTTCATCGGCAACTACTCGCTGTCGATCATCCTCGTCTCGGGGCTGCTGATCGGCTTCGTGCTCGGCCTGCAGGGTTACTACACGCTGCGCCGCTACGGCTCGGAGGAAGCGCTCGGCGTGCTGGTCACGCTGTCGCTGGTGCGCGAGCTGGGCCCGGTGGTCACCGCGCTGCTGTTCGCGGGACGCGCCGGCACTTCGCTCACCGCCGAGGTCGGGCTCATGAAGGCCGGCGAGCAGATCGACGCGATGGAAATGATGGCGGTCGATCCGGTGTCGCGGGTGCTCGCGCCGCGCTTCGCGGCCGCGGTATTCTCGATGCCGCTGCTCGCGGCGCTGTTCTCGGCGCTTGGCGTGCTGGGCGGCTACCTGGTCGGCGTGGTGATGATCGGCGTCGACGCCGGCTCGTTCTGGGGGCAGATGCAGAGCGGCGTCGACTGGCTCGACGACGTCGGCAACGGCGTGGTGAAGAGCGTGGTCTTCGGTTTCACGGTAGCGTACGTTGCGCTGTTCGTCGGCTTCAACGCGCAGCCGACGCCCGAAGGGGTCGCGCGCGCCACCACGACCACGGTGGTCGCGGCATCGCTGGCGATCCTCGGCCTCGATTTCATCATGACCGCGCTGATGTTCAGCACCGACTGAAGACGCCAGCCGCCGCAACCGGAGCACGAACATGGAGAACCTTCGATGAAGCGCACGGGAGTCGACCTGCTGGTCGGGCTGTTCGTGCTGCTCGGCTTCGCGGCGCTGGTCTTCCTCGCAATGCGCGCGGGCAACATGAGCAGCGCAGTGGGCCTGGGCCCCACCTACGACACGCTCGCGCGCTTCGACAACATCGGCGGACTCAAGCCGCGTGCCGCGGTGCGCAGCGCCGGGGTCGTCGTCGGCCGGGTCGCCGCGATCCGTTTCGACGACCAGAGCTACCAGGCCGAGGTGGTGCTGGCGCTCGACCAGCGCTACCACTTCCCGAAGGATTCGTCGGCGAAGATCCTCACCTCGGGCCTGCTCGGCGAGCAGTACATCGGGCTCGAACCGGGCGGCGACGAGGAGATGCTCGCGGCCGGCGATCGCATCACGATGACGCAGTCGGCGGTGGTGCTCGAGAACCTGGTGGGGCAGTTCCTCTACGGCAAGGCCGCCGAGGGGGCCGGGAAGAAGTGAAACCGGCGCCGCGCGCGAGCAGGCCGAACCCGCGCAGGTCGCTGCGCGCGTGGTTGGCCGCCGGAGCCTGGCTCGGTGCCGCATGGCTTCTCGGCGGCTGCGCGACGCCCGGCAGCCCGGCCGCGGCGCGCGATCCGTTCGAGCCGATGAATCGCGTGGTGTTCCAGTTCAACGATACGATCGACAAGGCGGTGCTCGAGCCGGTGGCCACGGGTTACCAGGACTACGTCCCGGAGAACCTGCGAATCGCGATCGGAAGCGTGTTCGGCAACCTCGCCGACCTCTGGACCGCGGTGAACCAGCTGCTGCAGGGCAAGCCGCTCGAGGCGCTCTCCGACCTGTCGCGCTTCGTGCTCAACTCGACCCTCGGCGTCGCCGGGCTCGCCGACATCGCCACGCCGATGGGGCTGGAGAAGCATCATGAAGACTTCGGCCAGACGCTCGGCCGATGGGGCGTGCCCTCGGGTCCGTACCTGGTGCTGCCGCTGCTCGGGCCGTCGAGCCTGCGCGACGCTCCCGCGCTCATCCCCGATTACAGGGGCGACCTGGTGACCGCGATCGATTCGAAGGGCGAGCGCAACAACGCATACCTGCTGCGCGTCATCGATACGCGTGCGCGGTTGCTGCGTGCCGAGCGCCTGGTCGAGGGCGCCGCCCTCGACCGTTATTCGTTCATTCGCGACGGTTACCTTCAGCGGCGGCGCAACCTGGTCTACGACGGCAATCCGCCCGAAGAACCGCCGCCGGCCTACGACCCCGAGGACGACCCCGAGGCGCCCGGCGCCTCCGGCGACGCGCCGGCGAGCGCGCCGGCTTCCGCACCACGAACCGACGAAAACCGATGACGAAGAGACTGCTTCCGTTTCTCCTGTGGCTGCTGATGTTCGTGCCTGCGGCCGCTGCGACGGCTGCAACGGCTGCGGCCGCCGAACCGCCCGACAGGCTGATCGAGCGGCTCAGCAACGAGATTCTCGAGCGCATCAGGACCGATGCTGCGCTGAAGGCGGGCGACCGCAAGAAGCTCGACGAACTGGTGGACAACACCGTCATGCCGCACGTCGACTTCAGGCGCATGACCGCGCTCTCGGTCGGGCGCAACTGGCGCACCGCCACGCCCGAACAGCAGCAGCAGTTGATGGACGAATTCCGCGCGCTGCTGATCCGCACCTACGCCGGCGCGCTCTCGTCGGTGGCCGACCAGAAAGTGAGGATGCGTCCGCTGCGCGCCAATCCGCAGGACACCGACGTGATCGTGCGCAGCGAGGTCGTCCAGCCCCGCGGCGAGCCGATCCAGCTCGACTACCGGATGGCCAGGCGCACCGACGGCTGGAAGATCTACGACGTCAACGTGCTCGGCGTGTGGCTGGTCGAGACCTACCGCACGCAGTTCGCCCAGGAGGTGAGCACCGGGGGCATCGAGGGCCTGATCCGCAGCCTGAGCGAGAAGAACCGCCAGCCTGCGGCGAACGGCAAGACGTGAACGAGGCACGAACCGCCGCAGTGCAGCCTGCGCCGGCAACCGGCGCCGGCGGCGCGTTCGCGCTGCCGGCCGAGGTCACTTTCGCGCACGCGCGGGCGGTGCTGGAGCGGGCACTGCCGGCTCTGGCCGGCGAGGGCCTCGCGTTCGACCTGTCGGCGTGCATGCACTTCGACTCTTCGCTGATCGGCGTGCTGCTCGAACTGTCGCGCCGGGCCTCGGCCAGCGGACGCCGCTGCGAGTTCGTCGGCGCATCGCCCAACCTGCGCAAGCTGTGCGGCCTTTACGGCGTCGAGAGCCTGCTGTTCGGCGCCCCTGCCGACACCCGCACCGCGCCATGACCGCCGCGATCGAGGCGCGCGGCGTAGCCAAGCGCTACGACGGCTTCGAGGCGCTGCGCGGCATTTCGCTGTCGATCGGCCAGGGCGAGTTCTTCGGGCTGCTCGGCCCCAACGGAGCGGGAAAGACGACGCTGATCTCGATCGTCGCCGGGCTCGTGCGCGCCAGCTCGGGCGAGGTCTGCGTCATGGGCCACGACGTGGTGCGCGACTTTCGCGCGGCCCGGCGCGCGCTCGGCGTGGTGCCGCAGGAGATCGTCTTCGATCCGTTCTTCACCGTGCGCGAGACGCTGCGCATCACTTCGGGCTACTACGGGGTCAGGCGCAACGACGACTGGATCGACGAGGTGCTCGCCAACCTCGACCTCGCAGCGAAGGCCGAGGCGAACATGCGCGCGCTCTCCGGCGGCATGAAACGCCGCGTGCTGGTCGCGCAGGCGCTGGTCCACCGGCCGCCGGTGATCGTGCTCGACGAACCGACTGCGGGCGTCGACGTCGAGCTGCGCCAGACGTTGTGGCAGTTCATCCGGCGGCTCAATGCCGACGGGCACACGATCGTGCTCACCACGCACTACCTGGAAGAGGCGCAGGAGCTGTGCGATCGCATCGCGATGCTCAAGAACGGCGCAGTGGTGGCGCTCGACCGCACCAGTTCGCTGCTGCGCCGGTTCGCCACCTGCCGCCTGCAGTTGCGCCTGGCCGGCGCGCCGCTGCCGGCGGCGCTCGAGCCGTTGCGCATCGTCGAGCCCGGGGTGGCCGAGCCCGACGCCCGGCAGGGCGCGGGCGGCGCCAGGGTCAGTCTGCGCGTGGACGACGTCGCGGAGGTCGAGGCGATCCTCGCGGCCCTGCGCGAGGCGGGGTGCCGCATCGAGGAGATGGAACTCGCGCGCACCGACCTCGAGGACGTCTTCGTCCGGGTGATGAAGGAGACCCGCTGAATGGACCCCGCCCGTCGCGCCGGCGAACCGTTCTCGGTGCAGGGTTTCGCGACGCTGCTGCACAAGGAGGTGCTGCGCTTCGTCAAGGTGGGGGTGCAGACGGTCGGCGCGCCGGTGCTCACCTCGATGCTGTACCTCGTGATCTTCTCGCACGTGCTCGAAGACCGGGTGCAGGTCTTCGAGGGCGTGCGCTACACCTCGTTCCTGCTGCCCGGCCTGGTGATGATGTCGGTGCTGCAGAACGCGTTCGCCAACAGTTCGTCGTCGCTCATCCAGAGCAAGATCACCGGAAACATCGTGTTCCTGCTGCTCGCGCCGCTGTCGCATCGCGAGATGTACGCGGCCTACGTGCTCGCCTCGATGCTGCGCGGCATCGCGGTGGGCGCCGGCGTGTTCCTCGCCGCCGCCTGGTTCGCCAGGCTTTCGTTCGCCGCGCCAGGCTGGATCCTGGTCTTCGCGCTGCTGGGCAGCGCGATTCTCGGTACAATGGGCCTGATCGCGGGGATCTGGGCCGAGAAATTCGACCAGATCGCGGCCTTCCAGAACTTCATCATCATGCCGCTCACGTTCCTGTCCGGCGTGTTCTATTCGGTGAAGTCGCTGCCCGAGTTCTGGCAGACGCTGTCGCACCTGAATCCGTTCTTCTACATGGTCGACGGCTTCCGCTACGGCTTCTTCGGGGCCTCCGACGTGCCGCCGGCGACCAGCTTCGTGGTCGTCGCCGCCACGCTGGGCGTGGTCAGCGCGATCGCGCTGCGGCTGCTGGCGAGCGGCTACCGGCTGCGGCACTGATGCCGCCCGCTGCGGCACGCGATCCATCCTCCAACCGACATCGTTTCGCCCGGATTGCGCCATGGTCACTCCCGAGAATCTCCGCAAGTTCATCGCCGACGGCCTCGAATGCGAACACCTCGAGGTGAGCGGCGACGGGCGCCACTTCGAGGCGCTGATCGTCTCGAAGCTGTTCGAGGGCAAGCGGCTCGTGCAGCGGCACCAGATCGTCTACGCGGCGCTCGGCGACCGGATGCGCGAGGAAGTGCATGCGCTGTCGATGAACACGCTGACCCCCGAAGAGTTCGCCGACCGCGGCGGCGCATGAAGGCCCCGGCGGGGCCGGCGAAGCGCACGGCCGCGATCGCCCGGGGAGGCCACACAGGTCCATGGACAAACTGAGAATCGAAGGCGGCCGCCCGCTGCGCGGCGAAGTCGCCGTGTCGGGCGCCAAGAACGCGGCGCTGCCGATCCTGTGCGCGGGGCTGCTGTGCGCAGGGCCGCTCGCGCTCGGCAACGTGCCGCAACTGCACGACGTCGCCACCACGCTGAAGCTGCTGCGGCGGCTCGGCGCGACGGTCGAGCGCGACGGCGAGCGCGTGCTGCTCGATGCCGCGGGCGTCGGGTCGGTCGAGGCGCCCTACGAACTGGTCAGGACGATGCGCGCGTCGATCCTCGTGCTGGGGCCGCTGCTCGCGCGCTTCGGCGAGGCGCGGGTGTCGCTGCCCGGCGGCTGCGCGATCGGCCAGCGGCCGGTCGACCAGCACATCAAGGGCCTGCAGGCGATGGGTGCGCAGATCTCGATCGAGCACGGCTACGTGGTCGCGAAGGCGAGCCGGCTCGCGGGCGCGCGCATCGTCACCGACATGGTCACGGTCACCGGCACCGAGAACCTGATGATGGCCGCGACGCTGGCCGACGGCGAGACGGTGATCGAGAACGCGGCGCGCGAGCCCGAGGTCGTCGACCTGGCCGCGGCGCTGGTCGCGATGGGCGCGCGCATCGAAGGCGCCGGCACCGACCGCATTGCGGTGCGTGGCGTCGGGCGGCTGCACGGCGCGGAGCATCGGGTGATGGCCGACCGCATCGAGGCGGGCACTTTCCTGTGCGCGGTTGCCGCCGCCGGCGGCGAGATCACGCTCACCGGCGCGCAGCCCGCGACGATGGACGCCACGCTCGACAAGCTGCGCGAGGCCGGCGCCACGATCGAGGCCGCGGGCGACCACATCCGCCTGTCGATGAAGCGCAGGCCGCGCGCAGTCAACGTGCGCACCGCGCCGTATCCGGCGTTCGCCACCGACATGCAGGCGCAGCTGATGGCGCTCGACTGCATCGCCGAGGGCACCGGCGTCGTCACCGAGACCATCTTCGAGAACCGCTTCATGCACGTGCTCGAACTGCAGCGCCTCGGTGCAGACATCGTGATCGAGGGCAGTACGGCGGTGGTGCGCGGAATGCCGAAGCTCTCGGGTGCCGCGGTCATGGCAACCGACCTGCGCGCCTCCGCGGGTCTGGTGATCGCGGGGCTGGTCGCCGAGGGGCAGACGGTGATCGACCGGATCTACCACCTCGATCGCGGCTACGAGCGCATGGAGGCCAAGCTCGGCCAGCTCGGCGCGCGCGTCGAGCGGGTCACCGGGAGCCCGTGAGATGGCCCGCCGATGCTTGCGCGTCGCGGCCGTCGGCAGCCGGACGGGGCGCAGCGCCCAGGGCGAACCGGTCGGGTGGCGCGCCTGCGCCGGAGCGCTCGGGCCCGGGGCCGCGCGCGCGCCGGGCCCCTCGGGGCGATGGCGGCGGCGGTCGGTGCTTCGCACCGACTTCCCTGCGCGGCTCGCCTCGGGGTCGTGCGGCGCAACTCGCTTCGCTCGCTGCGCTCGCTTCGCTCAGACACAGCGCCGCAAGTCAGAAGTACGAAGCGCGCTTCGCGCGCCGACCCCGAGGCTGCGCTGCTCGGCGCCGCCGAAATCGCCCCGAGAGGCCCGGCGCGCGTGCGGCCCCGGGCCCGAGCGCCCCGGCGCAGGCGCGCCGCCCGACCGGTTCGCCCTGGGCGCTGCGCCCCGTCCGGCTGCCGACGGCCGCTCTGGCAGCGTCGGCGGCGTCCCATGCGTAGTCGGGGCTGTTGCCCACGAACACCACGACGGTGTCGACAAAGGCGCGGGCCGTGCGCCGCGGGCGCGCCTTGTGCGCAGCCGGGAAGCGCAGCGGCACCGGCGGCGCGCGCAGCGCGCATCGTCCATCATTCTCGTGGCGACTGTTCGAGCGGAGCTCGCGCAGCGAGTTTCGCCGCGCCAGCCGGTGATGCCGGTGCAGTGTGCCCGCCTATGCGGCGCTTGTGGGCCAGCGGATTTGCCCGGGTGGCAAGGCGCGAACCGCAGCCATGCCGGGTGGCATGGCGAGGATTCGCAACGCTGCCACCCGGGCAAAGGCGCGGCCCACAAGCGTCGCATAGGCGGGCACACTGCACTGACATCGCAGGGGACCCCCGCGAAGCGGGGGCAAGCACCCGGCGCGCCCGCGGCGCACGGCCCGCGCCTTTGTGCGCAATCGCAGAACGCGCCCAGCGCGCTGGAGCCACTGACGTGATTACGCTCGCCCTGTCCAAGGGCCGCATCTTCGACGAGACGCTGCCGCTGCTGGCGGCTGCGGGCATCGCGGTGGACGCCTCGATCGGCGCCTCGCGCAAGCTGATCCTGCCCACCGGCGATCCCGACCTGCGGCTGATCATCGTGCGCGCCTCCGACGTGCCGACCTACGTGCAGTACGGCGCTGCCGATCTCGGCGTGGCCGGCAAGGACGTGCTGCTCGAGCACAGCGGCGAGGGGCTCTACCAGCCGGTCGACCTGGGCATCGCGCGCTGCCGGATGTCGGTCGCGGTGCCGGCCGGGTTTCGCTACGCCGAGGCGGTGCGCCCTGGCGCGCGGCTGCGCATTGCCACCAAATACGTCCAGGTGGCGCGCGAGCACTTCGCCGCCAAGGGCGTGCACGTCGACCTGATCAAGCTCTACGGCTCGATGGAACTCGCGCCGCTGGTCGGGCTGGCCGACGCGATCGTCGACCTGGTGAGCACCGGGGGCACGCTGCGCGCCAACAACCTGGTCGAAGTCGAGGAAATCATGCAGATCTCGTCGCGATTGATCGTCAACCAGGCGTCGCTGAAGACGAAGTCGGCACGTCTCGAGCCGCTGGTGGCCGCGATCGGGCGTGCGGCCGGGAGCGCGCGATGAGCGCTGCGGTGCCGATCACCCGGCTCGACAGCCGCGCTCCCGATTTCCAGCGGCGGCTCGATGCGCTGCTCGCCTGGGAGCCGCTCCAGGACGGCGCGATCGAGCGCACGGTTGCCGAGATCCTGCGGGAGGTGCGTCGCCGCGGCGACGAGGCGCTGCTCGAATACACCCGGCGCTTCGACCGCGTCGAGGTTGCCGACGCCGCTGCGCTCGAACTGCCGCGCGCCGAACTGCAGGCGGCGCTCGATTCGCTGGGCGGGGCCGAGCGCGATGCGCTGCAGGCCGCCGCCGCGCGCATTCGGGCCTACCACTCGCACCAGTTGGCGAAATCCTGGTCCTACGTCGAGGCCGACGGCACCCGACTCGGCCAGCAGGTGACGCCGCTCGATCGGGTCGGGCTTTACGTGCCGGGCGGCAAGGCCGCCTATCCGTCCTCGGTGCTGATGAACGCGCTGCCCGCACGCGTGGCCGGCGTCGGCGAACTGGTGATGGTCGTGCCCACCCCCGACGGCGTGCGCAACCCGCTGGTGCTTGCCGCCGCGTGCATCGCCGGCGTCGACCGGGTGTTCACGATCGGCGGGGCGCAGGCGATTGCGGCACTGGCGTACGGCACGGCGACAGTGCCCGCGGTCGACAAGATCGTCGGCCCGGGCAACGCCTGGGTTGCCGAGGCCAAGCGCCGGGTCTTCGGCACGGTCGGCATCGACATGATCGCCGGGCCCAGCGAAATCCTCGTGCTCTGCGACGGCACCACCGATCCCGACTGGGTGGCGATGGACCTGTTCTCCCAGGCCGAGCACGACGAGATGGCGCAGGCGGTCCTGCTCACGCCCGACGCCGCCTTCGCCGACCGGGTGGCCGCGTCGATCGCGCGGCTGCTGCCCACGATGCAGCGCCGTGACGTCATCGCCCGCTCGCTCGCCGACCGCGGCGCGCTGGTGGTCGTGCGCAGCATGGAAGAGGGCTGCGAGATCGCCAACCGGATCGCGCCCGAGCACCTGGAGATCTCGGCGGCCGACGCCCCGGTATGGGCGGCGAGCATCCGCCATGCCGGTGCGCTCTTCCTCGGTCCCTTCACGTCGGAGTCGATCGGCGACTACTGCGCCGGTCCGAACCACGTGCTGCCGACGATGCGCACCGCGCGCTTCTCCTCGCCGCTGGGCGTCTACGATTTCCAGAAACGCACCAGCATCATCGAGGTGTCGGCGGCCGGCGCGCGCACGCTGGGCCGCATCGCCGCGACGCTGGCCCGCGGCGAAGGGCTCGAGGCACACGCGCGCAGCGCCGAGATGCGCCTGGAACGCGACTCGTGAGCGCAGGCGTCACGCCGGCGGGACTGCTGCGCCCCGAGATTCTCGCGATGCAGGGCTACCGGGTTTCCGACGCCACCGGCCTGGTCAAGCTCGACGCGATGGAGAACCCGTACCGGCTTCCCGGGCCGCTGCGCGCCGAGTTGGGCCGGCGCCTCGCCGAGGTGGCGATCAACCGCTATCCGGCGCCGGATCATCCGGAGCTGCGGCGTGCGATCCGCGAGCGTTTCGGTGTGCCGGCCGGATTCGACGTGCTGCTCGGCAACGGCTCCGACGAGCTGATCACCTTGCTCACGCTCGCCACCGCGCGGCCGGGCGCGGTGCATCTGTCGCCGTGGCCCTCGTTCGTGATGTACGAATTGTCGGCGCGGCTCGCCGGCAGCCGCTTCGTCGGCGTGCCGCTGGCCGACGACTTCTCGCTCGACCTGCCGGCCACGCTGGCGGCGATCGATGCGCATCGGCCGGCGATCGTCTGGCTGTCCTGGCCGAACAACCCGACCGGCAACTGCTTCGACGAGGCGGCGCTCGAGCGGGTGCTCGAGGCCGCGCCCGGCCTGGTCGTGATCGACGAGGCCTACCAGCCGTTCGCGATCGACAGCTGGCTGCCGCGCCTGCCGCGGCATCCGAATCTCGCGGTGCTGCGCACCGTCTCCAAGCTCGGACTGGCCGGCCTGCGGCTGGGCTACCTGTGCGCGGCGCAGCCGTGGCTCGACGAACTGGAGAAGCTGCGCCCGCCCTACAACGTCAACGTGCTCACCGAGGCGGCCGCGCGCTTCGCCCTGGACCACCTCGCGATCTTCGAGGAGCAGGCGGCGCGGCTGCGCGCCGACCGCCAGGCGCTGGCGCACTCGCTCCAGAGGTTGCTGGCCGGGCTGCCGGGAGCGCAGGTGTACCCGTCGCGGGCCAATTTCCTGCTGATCCGGCTGCCCGACGGGCCGGCGACCTTCGAGCGGCTGCGCGCGCGCGGGGTGCTGGTCAAGGACGTCGGTAGAATGCACCCGTCGCTGCGCAACTGCCTGCGCCTGACGGTCGGAACCCCCGAAGAGAGCCGGCTGCTGGTCGAGGCGCTGCGCGCATCCCTCTGAACCCCGTGGCGCGCGCGTCGCGCCGCCCGAGCCGGCAAGCCGAAGCCATGCGTACCGCCGAAGTCACCCGCAATACCGCCGAGACCCGCATCCGGGTCCGCGTCGCGCTCGACGGCACCGGCCAGCAGAAGCTGGCCACCGGCGTGCCGTTTCTCGACCACATGCTCGATCAGGTCGCGCGCCACGGGCTGGTCGACCTCGAGGTCGAGGCGCATGGCGACCTGCACATCGACGCGCATCACACGGTCGAGGACATCGGCATCACGCTCGGCCAGGCCGTGGCGCGCGCGATCGGCGACAAGAAAGGCATCTGTCGCTACGGCCACGCCTACGTGCCGCTCGACGAGGCGCTCACGCGCGTGGTGATCGACTTCTCCGGCAGGCCCGGCCTGCACTGGAACGTGCCCTTCACGCGCGCGATGATCGGCAACTTCGACGTCGACCTGGCCGGCGAGTTCTTCCGCGGCTTCGTCAATCACGCGCAGGTCACGCTGCACGTCGACAACCTGCGCGGCGAGAACGCGCATCACCAGTGCGAGACCGTGTTCAAGGCGTTCGCGCGCGCGCTGCGCATGGCGATCGAGCCCGATCCGCGTGCTGCAGGGCGCATCCCGTCGACGAAGGAAGCGCTTTGAGGGCGGGAAGGGGGCAGGGAGAAGGGAGCGGGAGGTGCTGATCGCGGTCGTCGACTACGGGATGGGCAACCTGCGGTCGGTGGCCAGGGCGCTCGGGCACGTGGCGCCGAAGGCGCGCGTCACGATCGCCGGCACCGCAGCGGGCATCGACTCGGCCGACCGCGTGGTGTTGCCGGGCCAGGGCGCGATGCCCGACTGCATGCGCCACCTCGAAGCCGCCGGGCTGCGCGAGGCGGTGCTGCGCGCGGCGCGCAGCAAGCCGCTGTTCGGCGTCTGCGTGGGCGAGCAGATGCTGTTCGAACGCAGCGAGGAGGGCGGCACGAGCGGGCTCGGCCTCATGCAGGGAGAGGTGCTGCGTCTGCGCCTGCAGGCGATGCGCGCGCCCGACGGTGCGGCGCTCAAGGTGCCGCACATGGGCTGGAACCGCGTGTTCCAGGTTCGCGCGCACCCGCTGTGGTCGGGCGTGCCCGACGGCGCGTTCTTCTACTTCGTCCACAGTTACCACGCTGCGCCCGCCAGCGGCGGCCTCACGGTCGGGGAAACCGAGTACGGGCTTCGCTTTACCTCGGCGGTGGCGCGGGATAACATTTTCGCGACCCAGTTCCATCCGGAGAAGAGCGCGGCCAACGGCCTGAGGCTCTACGAGAACTTCATCCACTGGCAACCCTAGAACGCCCCGGCCTGCGGGCCGCCGGGCAGCTCTGCGGACCGGACGCCGCAGCATCGCGTCCCCCGCGCATCCGAACCGACTGTCACCATTCCGATGCTCCTCATTCCCGCGATCGACCTGAAGGACGGCCGCTGCGTCCGCTTGAAGCAGGGCGACATGACCGCCGAAACCGTCTTCTCCGACGACCCTGGGGCCGTCGCGCGCCACTGGGTCGAGCAGGGGGCGCGCCGCATCCACCTGGTAGACCTGAACGGCGCGGCGGCCGGACGCCCGCGCAACGAGCCGGCGATCAGGGCGATCGTCGACGCGGTCGGCGGCAACGTGCCGGTGCAGCTCGGCGGCGGCATCCGCGACCTCGACACGATCGAGCGCTATCTCGACGACGGCATCAGTTACGTGATCATCGGCACCGCCGCGGTGAAGAACCCCGGGTTCCTGCACGACGCCTGCAGCGCCTTCCCGGGCCAGATCATGGTCGGGCTCGACGCCCGCGACGGCAAGGTCGCCACCGACGGCTGGAGCAAGCTCACGCGCCACGACGTGCTCGACCTCGCCCGCAAGTTCGAGGGCTACGGTGTCGAGGCGGTCATCTACACCGACATCGGCCGCGACGGCATGCTCGCCGGCGTGAACGTCGAGGCCACCGTGCGACTGGCGCGCGAGTTGCGCATCCCGGTCATCGCATCGGGCGGCTTCGCCAGCCTCGAAGACGTCGAAAAGCTGTGCGCGATCGAGAGCGAAGGGGTCACCGGCGCGATCCTCGGCCGTGCGCTCTACGAGGGCAAACTCGATTTCCGCGCCGCGCAGGCGCACGCCGACGAGCTGAACGGCTGACGATGCTCACGAAGCGCATCATTCCCTGCCTCGACGTGACGGCCGGCCGTGTCGTCAAGGGGGTGAACTTCGTCGGACTGCGCGACGCCGGCGACCCGGTGGAGATCGCGCGCCGCTACAACGAGCAGGGCGCCGACGAGCTCGCTTTCCTCGACATCACCGCCTCGAGCGACGAGCGCGACATCATCCTGCAGGTGATCGAGGCGGTGGCCGGGGAAATCTTCATTCCGCTCACCGTCGGCGGCGGCGTGCGCGCGGTCGACGACGTGCGCAGGCTGCTCAACGCCGGTGCCGACAAGGTGTCGATCAACACTGCCGCGCTGCAGAACCCGCAACTGGTCGCCGACGCGAGCGCGCGCTACGGCGCGCAGTGCATCGTATGCGCGATCGATGCGAAGGCGGTCGCTCCCGGGCGCTGGGAGGTCTTCACTCACGGCGGGCGCCGCGCCACCGGTCGCGATGCGGTCGAATGGGCGCGCGAAGTCGAGCGACTGGGCGCGGGCGAGATCCTGCTCACCAGCATGGACCGCGACGGCACGAGGCAGGGGTTCGACCTCGCGCTCACCCGGGCGGTCGCCGACGCGGTCGGCGTGCCGGTGATCGCCTCCGGGGGCGTGGGCACGTTGCAGCACCTTGCCGACGGCGTCACCGTGGGCCGTGCCGATGCGGTGCTCGCCGCCAGCATCTTCCATTTCGGCGAATTCACGGTCGGCGAGGCCAAGCGCTACCTGGCCGAGCGCGGCATCCCGGTGCGGCTCGAGCAGGGCCCGTTGCCACCCACGGGCGACTCCGCGTGAGCACCGGCAGCGACGCCGCCTGGCTCGACGAAGTCCGCTGGGGCGCCGACGGTCTGGTGCCGGCGATCGCCCAGGAGGCCTCGAGCGGGCGCATCCTGATGCTGGCCTGGATGAACCGCGAGGCGCTGGCCGAAACCGTCGCCACCGGGCGCGCGGTGTACTGGTCGCGCTCGCGCGCCCGGCTGTGGCGCAAGGGCGAGGAATCGGGGCATTTCCAGGCGCTGCGCGAATTGCGCCTCGACTGCGACGGCGACGTGGTGCTGCTGTCGGTCGAGCAGCACGGCGGCATCGCCTGCCACACCGGGCGCCATTCGTGCTTCTTCAGGCGCTACGAAGACGGACGCTGGGTCGCGGTCGACCCGGTGCTGAAGGATCCGGAGTCGATCTACCGATGACGAGGCGCGACGAGCCGAACGCGGGTGCGGTTGCCGCAACCACCGACGCCGGGGCGCTCCTCGACCGGCTCGCCGCGGTGCTCGAATCGCGCAAGGGCGGCGATCCCGAGCGCTCGTACGTGGCGCGGCTGCTCGCCAGGGGGCCGGACGCGATCCTGAAGAAGATCGGAGAGGAAGCCACCGAGACCGTGATGGCCGCGAAGGACGGCGTGCCTGATCGCATCGTCGCCGAGACCGCCGATCTCTGGTTCCATTGCCTGGTGATGCTGGTCCACTTCGGGCTCTCGCCGCGCCAGGTGCTCGACGAACTGGCCCGTCGCGAAGGCCTGTCCGGACTCGACGAGAAGGCGGCGAGGAAGTCCGGTTCCACGGAGGTGCGCAGGTGAGCACGAAACAGGGGCCCGAGCCGGCCCGCCACGACGACTGCCTGTTCTGCCGCATCGCACGCGGCGAGATCGCTTCGCGCAAGGTCTACGAAGACGAAGACATCGTTGCCTTCCACGACATCCATCCGTCGGCGCCGGTCCATTTCCTGATCGTGCCGCGCATGCACCTCGAAAACCTCTACGACGCCGACATGAAGCACCAGGCGCTGCTCGGCAAGCTGCTCGGCATGGCCGGGCAACTGGCGCGCGAGCAGGGCGCGGTCGACGGCTTCCGGGTGGTGGTCAACAACGGCCGGGTGGGCAGGCAGGAGGTGTATCATCTTCATGTGCATGTACTGGGCGGATCTACGCCATTGGGCTCGGGCATGAACCGCCCCTGACAGGAGTACGCGATGGGAAGCTTCAGCATCTGGCACTGGTTGATCGTGCTGGTGATCATCATGCTCGTTTTCGGCACCAAGAAGCTGCGCAACATCGGTTCCGATCTCGGCGGAGCGGTGCGCGGCTTCAAGGAAGGCGTCAAGGAAGGCACCGAAAAGGCCGCCTCCGAGACGCAGCAGGCATCGTCGAAGACCATCGATGTCGAGGCCCGCGAAAAGAGCTGACCGCCGCATTCCGCGCCCCGTTTCGCCTGCGAGCGGTCGTCTGCGGCCGCTCGCGTCGTTTTCGGGGCCCGCCGATGCGCGTGCGCCGGCCTGAGGCCCGAAGATGTTCGATTTCGGCTTTTCCGAGATGATCATCGTGGCGATCGTGGGCCTGATCGTCCTCGGCCCCGAGCGCCTGCCGAAAGTCGCGAAGCAGGCCGGGCAGTGGCTCGGCAAGCTGCAGCGCTACGTCGCCGACGTGAAGTCGGACATCAACCGCCAGATGGAACTCGACGAACTGCGCAATCTGCAGAGCGAAGTCAGCGGCGCGGCGCGCGACCTGCAGGAATCGCTGCAATCCACCATCGCCGAAACCCGCTCGCAGTTCGACTCGATCACCGCCGACCTCGAAGGTGCCGGCGGAGCCGAGCCGCTCGAGCCGGCCACCGACTGGGAAAAGGTGTACGCACAACGAAGACTGCGCGAGCGCATCCGCGACCGGCGCATCGAGCGCGAGAAGGAGCTCGGGCACAAGCGTCCGAAGCGCCGCCTCCATTGAACACGCCCGCGATGCCGGGCGCGCCGCCGGCCCGGCGCGCGCCCGGGCGTCCGTAGCCCGACCCGATCTCCATGAGCCAGGAAGAAAGCTTCGTCTCGCACCTCGTCGAACTGCGCGATCGGTTGATCCGCTCGCTGGTGGTGGTGCTGGTGCTGTTCGGCGTCTGCTTCTACTTCTCGGGCGACATCATGCGGTTCCTGTCGCAGCCGCTGTACCAGGCGCTGCCGCCGGGCACCCGGCCGGTCTTCATCGACCAGGCCGGCGCATTCTTCACGCTGACCAAGGTCTCGTTCCTCTCCGCGGTGCTGCTGTCGCTGCCCTGGGTCATGTACCAGGCCTGGGCTTTCGTCGCTCCCGGCCTGTACGAGCACGAGAGGCGCTTCGCGTTGCCGCTGATCGTCTCCAGCATCGTGTTCCTGGTCATCGGCATCGCCTTCGCCTACTGGTTCGTGCTGCCGGCCGCCTACAAGTTCTTCTTCGCGTTCGCCTCGCGCACCGGCGCCGACGTGATGCAGGACCTGCAGAAGTACTGGGACTTCACGCTGGCGATCTTCTTCGGCTTCGGCCTCACCTTCGAGGTGCCGGTGGCCGAGATGCTGCTGGTCAAGCTGGGCATGGTCACCACCGCCCAGCTGCGTTCGGCACGCCGCTACGTGGTGGTCGGCGCCTTCATCGTCGCCGCGGTGCTCACGCCGCCCGATGTGCTCAGCCAGTTCATGCTGGCGATTCCGCTGATCATGCTCTACGAACTGGGCATCGTGCTCGCAGGCTTCATCAAGGCGCGCAGCCGCGCTCCCGACGACGACGCCGAGCCGGCGGCGAGCGCCGGCACGGGCACTGCAACCGAGGCGGGCGCCACGGCCAGCGCGGGCGCCGCAGCGAATGCCGATGCGGGCGCCCCGGCGATCGCGCCGCCGGCCGACCCCGCGTCGCCGGGCGGCCAGCCCCGGTAGCAGGCCCGACTGCCCCGCCAGGCGCCCGCGGGTGCCCCCGCCCGGGCGCTCACTCGCGCGGCGCGCCCGGCTTGGGCCGCTTGCCGATGCGGATCGGGAGCTCGACCGCGTCGCCGTCGCGCAGGAAGCGGAACCGCGCGGTCGAGCCGGGTCGAAGCTGCGCGATCACGTTGAGCATCGTGGCGGTGTTGGTCACCGACTGGCCGTCGACCTCGACCAGGATGTCGCCCACCTTCACGCCGGCCCGGTCGGCCGGTCCGTTGCGCATCACGCCGGCGATGATCGCGCCGTCCTTGCGCGGCAGCCTGAAGGCTTCGGCGAGTTCGGGCGTGACGTCCTGCGGTTCGACGCCGATGTAGCCGCGCGTGACCGAGCCGGTGGCGACGATCTGGTCCATCACCTGGCGCGCCGTGCTTGCCGGGATCGCGAAGCCGATGCCGAGCGAGCCTCCGGTGCGTGAGTAGATCGCGGTGTTGATGCCGATCAGGCGTCCCTCGGTGTCGACCAGCGCGCCGCCGGAGTTGCCGGGATTGACCGCCGCATCGGTCTGGATGAAGTTCTCGAAGGTGTTGATGCCCAGCTGGGTGCGGCCCAGTGCGCTGATGATGCCCATCGTCACCGTCTGGCCGACGCCGAACGGATTGCCCACCGCCAGCACGACATCGCCCACGCGCGCCGCGTCGGCATTGCCGAAAGCGATCGCCGGCAGGTCGGCCATGTCGATGCGCAGCACCGCCAGGTCGGTCTCCGGATCGGTGCCCACCACCCTGGCGCGCGCCTTCGAACCGTCGGCCAGCAGCACCTCGATTTCGTCGGCGCCCTCGACCACGTGGTGATTGGTGAGCACGTAGCCGTCGGACGAGACGATCACTCCCGAGCCCAGGCTGTTGGTCTGCGGCCGCTCGCCGAACTGGTCGCCGTAGTACCTGCGGAACAACGGGTCGCCGAACAGCGGATGATCCTGCGGCGATCGCGCCGCTTTCATCGTGTAGATGTTCACCACCGCGGCGGTGGCCCGGCGCGCAGCCTCGCTGTATGACAGAATCGGTGCGGTGCGACCCGTCACGGCGCCGGATGCTTCCGGGGGTGGAGCGTTGGCCGCGCCCGGTTCGCTGCGGCTCGCGGGGGCGGGGGCCGGCAGCGACGCGGGCGGGCGCTCGCGCACGAGCCGCTGCGGCAGCCACTCGGGGCGAAGCGTCGCGAAGGTGAACAGCAGCGCCAGCAGGATCGTGACGGCCTGCGTAAAGACCAACCAGAGCTTCTTCAGCATGACTCGGCGACGCGGAGTGGAACGCACGCAAGGAGAGAGGGCTGCCGCGGCGGTGACCGCCGCCGAACTATCGGCGTGCTTCGAGGAAGTACTCGGGGCGAGCAGGTTCGCCGATTATTGCCCAAACGGCCTGCAGGTGGAAGGCGAGCGCCCGATCCGCCGCCTGGTGAGCGGCGTGACCGCGAGCCTGGCGCTGATCCGCGCGGCGCTGGCCGATGGCGCCGATGCGCTGCTCGTGCACCACGGATGGTTCTGGCGCGGCGACGATCCGCGCGTGATCGGCGCGCGGCGCGCCCGCCTCGCCGAAGTGCTGGGCCACGGCCTGCACCTGTTCGCCTATCACCTGCCGCTCGACGCGCACCCGGTGCTCGGCAACAACGCGCAACTCGGCGCACGGATGGGTTGGCGCGTGGACGGCCGCGCCGGCGAGCAGGGCCTGATCGCCTGGCACGACCTGCCGCGGGCCACGAGCGCCGCGCTGCTCGGGCGCCGGCTGCGCCAGCGCCTCGGGCGCACCCCGCTCGTGGTGGGGGCGCTCGAGCGGCCGATCGGCCGCGTGGCCTGGTGCACCGGCGCTGCGCAGGACATGCTGCAGCAGGCGATCGACGCGGGCGCCGACGCCTTCGTGAGCGGCGAGATCGCCGAGCGCACCACGCATCTGGCGCGCGAGGCAGGCGTCGTCTATTTCGCCGCCGGCCACCATGCGACCGAGCGCTATGGCGTGCAGGCGCTCGGCGAGCACGTCGCCGGGCGGTTGCGCATCGCGCACCGCTTCATCGACGACGACAATCCGGCCTGAGAACGTGTGAAGCGATCATCCGCTCCCGTCTTGCACGCCGGGCCGCGCGCCGGCGCTTCAGGCGGGACGGTTCTTGAGCAGGTCGCGGATTTCGCCCAGCAGCACCTCCTGCGCGGGCGGGGCCGCCGGAGCCTCGGGTGCCGGCTCCTGCTTCCAGCGGTTCATCATCTTCACCATCATGAAAATCACGAACGCCAGGATCACGAAGTTGATCACGATGGTGACGAAGCTGCCGTAGGCGAACACCGGCACGCCGGCCTTCCTCAGCGCGTCGAGCGTCATCGCGGTGCCTTCGGGCACCTGGCCGAGCGCGACGAACAGCCCGGTGAAGTCGAAGCGGCCTCCCAGAATCGCCGAGATCACCGGCATGATCACGTCGCTGACCAGCGAGTCGACGATCTTGCCGAAGGCGCCGCCGATGATCACGCCGACCGCGAGATCCATCACGCTGCCCTTCATCGCGAATGCCTTGAACTCCGTCATCATGCCCATGTCGCTTCTCCGGAATCGGTTGTCGTTCACGCTTCGGCAGGACGTGCAGGGTCCGGCCGCACTGCGGCGCTCACCTTAGCATCGCGGCGCCGGGCGCGACACGGTCGCGTCACTGTGCAGCCACCGCCCCTTTAATCGTTGCGCCGCAATACGCTAAAATAAGGGGTTTTTCGGTCCGGACCCCATCTCCAACAGGGAACACATGAGTGATTCATCCAAGCCCCTGGACTCGTCCCGCCGGCTCGCGATCGGCCTGACCTGTGCCGCGGGGGCTGTCGGCACCGTGGGCGTGGCCGTCCCGTTTCTCAGCAGCATGTCGCCTTCCGAGCGGGCCAAGGCGGCGGGCGCGCCGGTCGAAGTCGACGTCGGCGACATGAAGCCGGGCGAGTTGCGATCGGTCGAGTGGCGCGGCAAACCGGTCTGGGTGCTTCGCCGCACGCCCGAGATGCTCGAGACGCTCGAAAAGACCGAGAGCAAGGTGGCCGATCCCGGTTCGCTGCGCACCGCCTACCCGACGCCGCCGTACGCACAGAATCCGCAACGCTCGATCAATCCCGAGTACCTGGTCGTCATTGCCATCTGCACCCACCTGGGATGCGTGCCGATCGAGAAGTTCCAGGCGGGCGGCGATCCTTCGCTTCCCGACGACTGGGTCGGCGGCTTCCTCTGCCCCTGCCACGGATCCACGTTCGACCTGTCGGGGCGCGTGTTCAAGAACAAGCCGGCGCCCGACAACCTCGAGGTGCCGCCGTACTTCTTCCTGTCCGACACCCGTTTGCTGATCGGCGAGGAAAAGCAGGCCTGAGCGGCGAACGCTGAAGTCGGCCCCCGGGACTGCCATTGCCGGGGGTTTCCACGATCAACCCGTCACTCGCGGAGCCTCGCGGGGAGCATTGAAGATGGCGCAGGAAAAAACAGTCGAAACCACCGGCCTGCTCGGCTGGATCGATCAGCGCTTCCCGCTGACGAAGCTCTGGAAGGAGCACCTCTCCGAGTACTACGCGCCGAAGAACTTCAACTTCTGGTACTTCTTCGGTTCGCTGGCGATGCTGGTGCTCGTCATCCAGATCGTCACCGGCATCTTCCTCGTCATGCACTACAAGCCCGACGCCGCGACGGCGTTCGCGTCGGTCGAGTACATCATGCGCGACGTGCCCTGGGGCTGGCTGATCCGCTACATGCACTCCACCGGAGCGTCGGCGTTCTTCATCGTCGTCTACCTGCACATGTTCCGCGGGCTGCTCTACGGCTCGTATCGCAAGCCGCGCGAACTGGTCTGGATCTTCGGCTGCCTCATCTTCCTGGCGCTGATGGCCGAGGCCTTCATGGGCTACCTGCTGCCCTGGGGCCAGATGTCGTACTGGGGCGCGCAGGTGATCGTCAACCTGTTCTCGGCGATTCCGTTCATCGGCCCCGATCTCGCCATCTGGATCCGCGGCGACTACGTGGTCGGCGACGCGACGCTGAACCGCTTCTTCTCGTTTCACGTGATCGCGGTGCCGCTGGTGCTGCTCGGCCTGGTCGTCGCGCACATCATCGCGCTGCACGAGGTCGGCTCCAACAACCCCGACGGCATCGAGATCAAGGCGAAGAAAGACGCGCGCGGCATCCCGCTCGACGGCATTCCGTTCCATCCCTACTACACGGTGCACGACATTCTCGGCGTTGCCGTGTTCCTCATCGCCTTCTCGGCGGTGCTGTTCTTCGCGCCCGAATTCGGCGGCTACTTCCTCGAGTACAACAACTTCATCCCGGCCGACCCGCTGGTCACGCCGCCGCACATCGCGCCGGTCTGGTACTTCACGCCGTTCTACTCGATCCTGCGCGCGACCACCGAAGACTTCCTGCTGTACTGGATGATCCCGTTCCTGATCGCCTTCACGCTGCTGGTGCTGGTCAGCGCGCGCAGCGGCCTGTCGAAGGCGATCGCGGTGGCGGTGGCGGTGGTCATGATCGGCGGCTTCTTCGTGGTCGACGCGAAGTTCTGGGGTGTCGTCGCGATGGGCGCCTCGGTGATGATCCTGTTCACGCTGCCCTGGATCGACCAGAGCCCGGCGCGCTCGATCCGCTATCGCCCGAAGTTCCACTGGTGGCTGTACGGGATCTTCGTGGTCGTGTTCTTCGTGCTCGGCTACTTCGGAACGCTGTCGCCGTCGCCGGTGAACGCGCTGTTCTCGAAGATCGGCACGCTGATCTACTTCGCGTTCTTCCTGCTGATGCCGTGGTGGAGCACGATGGGCACCTTCAAGCCGGTGCCCGAGCGCGTCACCTTCGCGGCGCACTGAGCGCAACCGGGGCACACGGAGTCGCACGGAACATGAAAAATCTCGTCAAGACCCTAGCGGGGCTCGTTACGGCGCTCTCGATCGGCGCGGCGTTCGCGGCCGGTGCCGGCTATCCGCTCGACCGCTTCCCCACCGAGAAGCTCACGCAGCAGCCGGCGCTGCAGAACGGCGCGAAGCTGTTCGTCAACTATTGCCTGAACTGCCACGGCGCGGCGCTGATGCGCTACAACCGGCTGCAGGACATCGGGCTCACCGACGACCAGATCAGGAAGAGCCTGCTGTTCACCGCCGACAAGGTCGGCGACCCGATGGAGGTCGCGATCCGGCCGGCCGACGCGAAGGCGTGGTTCGGCGCGCTGCCGCCCGATCTGTCGGTGATCGCCCGCGCCCGGGCCTCGGGCGCCGGTTCGGGCGCCGACTGGCTGTACACCTACCTTCGGGCCTACTTCCGCGACTCCACCCGCCCGCAGGGCTGGAACAACGTGGTGTTCGAGAACGTCGGCATGCCGCACGTGTTCTGGGAGCTGCAGGGCGCGCGCGGCGCAACGCTCGAAGAGGTCAGGGAAATCATCGACGACGAGACCGGCAAGTCGGCCGGCTTCACGAAGTCGGTCGTCACCTTCGACGCCGACGGCGTACGCACCGAGAAGTCCGAGAAACTCGAGGGCACGAAGCACCACGCGTCGCGCCACTGGACGCTGGCGGCGCCCGCGGGCGGCAAGCTGTCGCAGGCCGAGTTCGACGACAACGTCGCCGACCTGGTCGCCTACATCACCTGGATGTCCGATCCGACCGCGCAGACGCGCACCCGGCTCGGCGTCTGGGTGCTGCTGTTCCTCGGCCTGTTCACCGTCTTTGCATGGATGCTGAACCGCGAATACTGGAAAGACGTCAAGTAGCAGTGCGGCGCCTACCCGATGCAGGGTGAGAGCCTGTGAAAGAATCCGTCACGCCCGCTCGTCCGTCCCGAATGGCGCCACTCTTCGTTGCAAATGCTCGCCGTAGCCCGTGCTACGGCTGCGCTTTGCGCCTCGATTGACGCTGTTCGGGCCAGCCGCTCGGGCGCGCCGGATTCATTCACAGGCTCTGAGTCCGCCGCCGGGCTCGCCCTGACTTTTTTCATGCGGTACCCGGATTTTTCAGGAGCTCGACCATGATGGTGCTGTATTCCGGCACGACCTGCCCGTTCTCGCAGCGCTGCCGCTTCGTGCTGTTCGAGAAGGGCATGGACTTCGAGATCCGCGACGTCGATCTCTACAACAAGCCCGAAGACATCTCGATCATGAATCCGTACGGCCAGGTGCCCATCCTGGTCGAGCGCGACCTGATCCTGTACGAGTCGAACATCATCAACGAGTACATCGACGAGCGCTTCCCTCACCCGCAGCTGATGCCGGCCGATCCGGTGATGCGCGCGCGCGCGCGACTGTTCCTGTTCAACTTCGAGCGCGAGCTGTTCGTGCACGTGCAGCAGCTCGAGCGCCGCGACCAGGCGCGCGACGCCTCGAAGGCGATGGACAAGGCGCGCTCGCAGATCCGCGACCGGCTCACGCAGCTCACGCCGATCTTCATCAAGAACAAGTACATGCTCGGCGAGGATTTCTCGATGCTCGACGTGGCGATTGCGCCGCTGCTGTGGCGCCTCGACCACTACGGCATCGACATGCCCAAGACTGCGGCGCCGCTGCTGCGCTACGCCGAGCGCATCTTCTCGCGTCCGGCCTACATCGAGGCGCTGACGCCGTCCGAGAAGGTGATGCGACGCTGATGGCGGAGATCTCCACCAGGCCGTACCTGATCCGCGCACTGTACGAGTGGTGCACGGACAACGGCTATCGCCCTTACATCGCGGTGGCAGTCGACGAGCGCACGATCGTGCCGCGCGAGTTCGTGCGCAACGACGAAATCGTGCTCAACATCTCGGCGACCGCAACCAACCGGCTCACGATCGGCAACGAGCTGCTCGAATTCGAGGCGCGCTTCAGCGGCGTCGCGCGCCAGGTGTCGATCCCGATCGAGAACGTCTCGGCGATCTTCGCGCAGGAAACCGGGCACGGCATGGCGTTCGAGGTGCCGAAGGCACCGGCAGCGGCTCCGGGGCACGCACCGGCTGCCGCTGTCGAGGGCGAACCGGCCGCGGCCGACTCCGGGGCGCACGCGCCGTCCGCCGAGGAATCCGCCGGCCCCGCAGCCGCGCCTGCCGGCGGCCGCGCCCGCCGGCGCCCGAAACTGTCGGCGGTGCCGGCTCCCGGCGAGGAGGCGCCCAGGCCCGCGCGCCGCAAGCCGCAGATCTCGGCACTTCCGGGCCGGAAGGCGACGCGCGACGCGCCTGCCGGCAGCGAACCCGCTGCGGCGCGACCGGCCTCGCCGGACAGCCGCGCGCCGACCGGTGCGACAGGTGCCGCCGACGATCGCGGCGTCGCGCCTTCCGGCGGCACTCCCCGCGAGGACGATCCCGGCCCCGGCCCCAAGCCGCCCGGCAGGCCCCACCTGAAGCGCGTCAAGTAGGGCGCCTTGCCGCCCGGCTGCCGCGAGGCAGCGTTCGGCTACACTCCACGCTTTGTGCCGGCTTAGCTCAGCTGGTAGAGCAACCGCCTTGTAAGCGGTAGGTCGCCCGTTCGAGTCGGGCAGCCGGCACCAGCATTGTCTGCGGAAGTCGCATTCCGGCACGCGGGAATCCGGGGGGCCGCCAGCCGTGTAGCGCGGTGCTTGCAACCACTGGCCGGCTGCACGGGTCTACAGGATCTCGTCGTTCAGGTAGTACCAGCGGTACAGGAACCATTGGCCGAAGCGGCGGAACGGGGCGAAGTACTCGGAAACCACCATTTCCCGGATATTGGGGAAAGGCAGCTTCGAACGGAAGATCGGCAGCTGCAGCGAGGCGCCCTGGCCGGCAATCCACTGCGCCAGCCTGCGGCCGGCCTGCGCGGAGTACATGACGCCGTTGCCGCCGTAGCCGAGCGCGTAGTAGAGCGACTGCGTGGAATCGGGCTGGAAGATGCGCGGCATCAGGTCGTGCGCGACGTCGACCCAGCCCCACCACGAATACTCGATCGGAATGCCGGCGAGCGCCGGGAACTTGCGATGCAGGTCGCCGATCAGCAGCTGCTCGTACTTCTTCTGGGGCGCATCCCGCCCGGTGATCGCGCTGCGGCTGCCGATCTGCAGCCGGTTGTCGGGAAGCAGACGGTAGTAGTGGCGCAGCACGCGCGTGTCGGTGAGCACCTGCCGCGTGCGGAAGTTGCACGCCTCGATCTCCGGGGAAGTGAGCGGACGCGTGACGATCGAGTTCGACAGGATCGGCAACAGGCGGTTCTTCAGTTCGCCGTGCAGCGTCTGCGAGGTGTAGCCGCCGGTGGCGATGCCGACCGCGCGCGCCCTGACGGTGCCGCCGGGCGTGCGCAGGTAGTGCACGCCGTTGCGCGTCTCCCAGCCCTGCACCGGGCTGGCCGGGTGCACCTTCGCGCCGAGAGCGCGCGCCTTCTTCAGGTAGCCGAATGCGAGCTTGCCCGCGTGGATGCCGATGCCCTCGGGTTCGTGCATCGCGCCGGCCGCCTCGCGGTCGTCGACCCATTCCCGCTTCACCGTCTCGGCGTCGAGCAGGCGCGCATCGTACCTGAAGACCTCGCGCAGGCACTCGACTTCTTTCGCCAGCGTCGGCATCACCTTGGGCCGGTGCGCGATGTAGAGGTGACCGCCGGGCTGCGGCTCGCAGTCGATGTCCCTGATCAGCTCCTTGAAGGTCTCCATGCCTTCGAGGCATTCACGATGCAGCCCCAGCGCCGTGTCGAGCCCGTAGCGGGTGATCCACTGCGAGCGCTTGAGCCGCCCGGAGGCGCATTGCGCCTGGCCGCCGTTGCGCGTGCTGCACCCCCAGCTGCTGCGGTTGGCCTCGAGCACCGTGGCCTTGATGCCGTGTTCCTGCGCGAGAAAGATCGCCGCCGCCAGGCCGGTGAAGCCCGAACCGATGATCGCCACGTCCACGTCCATGTCGGCGACGACCGGACCGTCGTCTTCGGGCGGCGCGCCCGCAGTGCCGATCCAGTAGGTGGGCGCGTAGTCGGTGCCGTGTCCCGGCGTCGGCGAGACGAGCGGATCGTAGGCCGGATCGTAGGCACGCAGGCTCGCGGTGGCGGAGCCAGCGGATCCGGGCACGGCCGTGGCGGTTGCGCACATGGCGGGTTTTCCTCGGAGACGGTTGCGCGCGGGGGCGCGACGCTGATCAGCGGGCGGGAGCGGTCACCGGCGGACGATCCTTGCGGAAGGCGTTCTTGACGGCGATTCTTCCGTTGCGGAAGGTGAACACGTCCACCATCCGTGCCTCCACGCGCGTGCCGTCGGCGCGCGTGCCCTTGAACGTGGTCTCCGAGACGCCCCGATCGCCGCAGACGAAGTGCTCGCCGTCGAGCCACGCCGCATCGGGGAAGGTCTTCCAGGCGGCTTCGAAGCCGGTGCGCACCTCGTCACGGCCGACGTAGCTCTTGCCGAAGAGGTCGGGGCCGCCAACCGCGTGGAACACGCAGTCGTCGTCCATCATGCTCATCAGCGCTTCGATGTCGTGGCGATTCCAGGCGTCGCCGAAGGCCTTCAGGAATTCGACGTCGGGTGTGCTCATGTCCGGACTCCGTATGACGTTCGCGTTCGGGTGAGAGGAGTTCGTCCGCTCAGACGTAGTCCTTGTACTTGTCGAGGAAGCGCACCGGTTTGGACAGCGCGTCGCGCCGGAACGGGTCGCCCAGTTCGCGCGTGCACATGATCTCGAGAATGCAGGTCTTGCGCTCGTTCATCTGCATGTCCACCGCGCGCTTCAGCGCCGGGCCGACGTCCTCGAGCCGGT
>Ga0226835_1000344_pt1 | contig 61931 bp, 64 predicted proteins | sample LAC_MetaG_1_FD_163627 | JGI IMG/M metagenome (GOLD analysis project Ga0226835, IMG submission 163627) | Anaerobic ammonium oxidizing microbial communities from anammox membrane bioreactor (MBR) in UC Berkley, California, United States -... | ecosystem: Engineered > Bioreactor > Anaerobic >...
CGTGATCGATCTCTACACCTGGACGACGCCGAACGGCCGCAAGGTTTCCATCGCGCTCGAAGAGCTCGGCCTGCCCTATACGGCGCACCCGATCGACATCGGCAAGGACGAGCAGTTCGCGCCCGACTTCCTGAAGATTTCTCCCAACAACCGCATCCCCGCCATCGTCGACCGCGACAACAACATGTCGCTGTTCGAGTCGGGCGCGATCCTGATCTATCTCGCCGACAAGACCGGCAGGCTGATGCCGGCATCCGGCGAGAAGCGCTATCGCGTGATCGAATGGCTGATGTGGCAGATGGGCGGCCCCGGCCCGATGCTCGGCCAGGTGCATCATTTCGTGAAATACAATCCCGGCAAGGCGCCCTATGCCGAGGAACGCTACCTGAAGGAAGCGCACCGGCTCTATGGCGTGCTCGACAGGCGGCTCGACGGACGCGAATTCATCGCCGACGATTATTCCATCGCCGACATCGCGCTGTGGCCGTGGATTTCGCGCTTCGAGTGGCAGACGATCGATCTCAACCGGTATCCGAACGTCAAGCGCTGGTATCTCGCCATCGCCAGGCGGCCGGCCGTGCAGAAGGGCTACAAGGTGCCCAAGGATGTCGGCGACGTCCCGATGCCCGCGTGACGGTTGCGAAAAGGCGACAAGCAGGAAAAACAACGGAACCGTTTCTATGCCTCTCTCCATGTACCAGGCCAGCGTGCCCGTCTTCGCGCAACGCCTTGCCGCGCTCGCGGACGTGCTCGATAAGGCCGCGGCGCACGTGGCGGAGAAGAAGATCGCGCCCGAGGCGCTGCTTTCCGCGCGCCTGTTTCCCGACATGTTTGCCTTCACCAGACAGGTGCAGATCGCCGGCGACTTCGCCAAGGCTACCGTCGCGCGCCTCGCCGGCGTCGAGATTCCGAAATACGAGGACACTGAGAAAAGCTTCGAGGAGCTGAAGGCCCGCCTGCTGCGCACGCGCGATTATGTGCGCGCGTTCGGCCCCGACCGGATCAACGGCAGCGAGGAGAGGGACATCACCTTTCCGGTGGCCGGCGACAGGATGACGCTCAAAGGCGCGGAGTATCTGTTCGGCTTCGCGATGCCGCACTTCTATTTCCACGCCGTCACCGCCTACGACATCCTGCGCCACAACGGCGTCGCGCTCGGCAAGCGCGACTATATGGGCGGAGCGTAAAAACGCCGTCCGTCCCCCTTGACAATCTTTCCGTTATATGATTATATTCCTATCACCCTGTCCCAATCGAGGGGCGCATCGCGAGCGTTTCGAGCGCGGGGCGGGGTGCGGTGGCCGCAGGCGCGCGAGGTAACGCATCGCGCACCGGCGGAGGCCCAAGCTGCGATGATCCGGCCCACCGGCCGTGGGTCACCAGCGGAGGATACCAAGTTGGCCGCCCTCGCCAGGGCGTCTGTCCTCCGGGGTTGTCGCAGAGCAAGCCTCACACACCGCGCGCGGAACGCCGAAGCGAACGGCTTTCCGTGGTGACTGCAATCTCGTGTGGCCAGTTTCGCATGCCGCACGGGGCCGCGGGCAGGCTGAGAGCCCGGCGTTCCGCGCGCCCTCGCAGGGTTCGTTTCGCGAGGCTCGCCACACCTCAAACCTCGGGCGCCCCGGCGCCGCGAGAATAATGGTTCGCGCGCGGGAACCCGACATGACGGCGGCGCGTTCCCCGGTTCCGTTACAAATTTCCTTTCAGTCGATGACCGTCATGGATTGCCATGCGTGAAATGCCTTTGATTTCAATGCTGCCGATATGCGTTCGTGGCGCCCCTGCCTCGCCTGCCGCACAATCATCACAAAAGCGGCCCGTTTCGCCGCCACAAGCGCGCCCGCACACGAGGGGACCTGCATCCGATTCCCTGCGACGCACCGGCGCGGCTTGAGAGAACCGCGATTCGTCCGACGCGTCCGCATGCCCAGAAAAGGCAACCGAACCGTATCATGCGACTGAAGACGATCCTGACCTGTACCGCGATCGCGGTCGCGCTGGTGGCGACCGGCAAGATCATGCGCGACGCCGGCCTGCTGTCGGGCTGGCATTTCGCCTGGCACCGGCTCGCCTCGCTGACGCCGCCCTCCATGGGCGATCGCGGCATCCCGTCCCGCCCGCAGGACTATAACGGCCTGAGCGAAGAGGACGTCACCCGCCTCATCCTCTCGCAGCTTCCTCCGGTCGATGTGCCGATCACCGAAGTCTGTTTTGCGATGGCCTATGCGGCCGAAGAGACGGGCCTGCCGGTGCCCTTCTTCGCGCGGCTGATCTGGCAGGAGAGCGGATTCCGCCAGCGCGTGGTGAGCCATGCCGGCGCACAGGGCGTCGCCCAGTTCATGCCCAAGACCGCCGAGTTCGTCGGCCTCGCCGATCCCTTCGATCCGACCACCGCCCTGCCCGCCTCCGCGCGCTATCTGCGCGCGCAGATCCAGACCTTCGGCAATCTCGGGCTTGCCGCCGCCGCCTACAATGCCGGCGCCCGGCGGGTGACCGACTGGCTCACGCGCAAGGGCAAGCTGCCGGACGAGACGCGCAACTACGTCAAGGTCATCACCGGCCACGAGCCGGAAAAGTGGCTGGAGGAAAACCAGACGCTCGATCTCGCCTTCCATCTGCCGCAGCGCGCGCCGTGCGAGGGCGTCGCGGGTCTCTCGCGCACCTTGTTGACCGATCCAGTCACCGTGCGGCTCGAGCCGCCGATCGCCAAGATGGTGGCCGAGGCCCGCGAAGCCGAGGCGCGTGCGCTCGCCCGTCTTGCCAAGGCCAAGCGCGCCCAGGCCAAGTTCGCCGCGCGCAAGCACAGCACCTACAAGATCATAGCAACCAAGGGCGGTGCGAAGAAGGCCGTGCGCGTCGCCGACGCCGCCGGACGTCCGGCCGGAAAAGGACGCCTTGCGAAGAACGAGTGACTGTTAAACGCCGCTGAAAAATGGAATACAGGAGGCCGGTTGAGAAAACACATGGCCTTCGACACCATCATCCGCGGCGGCACGGTCGCGACCGCGTCCGACACCTTCTCCTGCGACATCGGCATTCGTGACGGACGCATCGCCGCCCTCGGCGCCGCGCTTGGCGAGGCGAAGGAGACCGTCGATGCGAGCGGACTTCTGGTTCTGCCCGGCGGCATCGACAGCCACGTCCATATCGCCCAGCCCTCCGGCCCCGGCATCGTGATGGCCGACGATTTCGCCTCCGCCACCCGCTCGGCGGCGTTCGGCGGCAACACCATGGTGCTGCCCTTCGCCATGCAGCAGAAAGGCGAGTCGCTGCGCGAGGTGGTGGCCGACTATCACCGGAAAGCCGACGGCCGTTGCTATGTCGACGTCTCCTTCCATCTCATCATCGCCGACGCCAGCGACGCCGTGCTCGGCCAGGAGCTGCCGGCGCTGGTGCATGACGGCTATACCTCGTTCAAGGTGTTCATGACCTACGAGGGGCTCGCGCTCTCCGACATGGAGATGCTCAACGTGATGAGCGTCGCGCGCGACACCGGCGCGCTCGTCATGGTCCATGCCGAGAATTACGACGCCATCCGCTTCCTCACCGACCGGCTGGAGCGCGCCGGCAGGACCGCCCCGCGCTATCACGCCACCTCGCGCCCGGTGCCGGTCGAACGCGAGGCGACGCATCGGGCGATCTCGCTCGCCGAGCTGATCGACGTGCCGGTGATGATCGTGCATGTGTCGAACGGCGAGGCGATGGAGGAAATCCGCCGCGCCCAGAGCCGCGGCCTGAGAGTCTATGGCGAGACCTGTCCGCAATATCTCGTGCTGACCGAGAAGGACCTCGAAGGCCTCAACATGGAAGGCACGAAATACGTCTGCTCGCCGCCGCCGCGCGACGCGGCAAGCCAGCGCGCCTGCTGGCAGGGGCTGCAACAGGGCGTATTCTCGGTCTTCTCGTCCGATCATTGCCCATTCCGCTACGACGACCCGCAGGGCAAGCTGGCGCCGAAGGGACGCACCTCGTTCCGCTGGGTGCCGAACGGCATTCCCGGCGTCGAGACGCGGCTGCCGATCCTGTTCTCGGAAGGCGTGGTCAAGGGCCGCATCACGCTCAACCGGTTCGTCGCGCTCAGCGCAACCAATCATGCGCGCATGTACGGGCTCTATCCGAAGAAGGGCACGATCGCGGTCGGCAGCGACGCCGACCTCGCGATCTGGGACCCGCAGCGCAAGGTGACGATCACGCAGTCGCTGATGCATGGCGGCTCCGACTACACGCCGTATGAAGGCATCGCGGTCACCGGCTGGCCGGTCTCCACCATGGTGCGCGGGCGTTTCGTCGTGCGCGACGGCGCGCTGGTGGGCAAGGAAGGCGCCGGCGCCTATGTCCCGCGCGCCCTGTCGGAGATGGCGCGGCCGGCGCATGCGGGCGGCGTGCCCGGCTGAGGCGGCTTGCCGCACCCTGTCCATCGGGCGGCAGGAGAAAATGCGGCGAAATTTTCAAGATTTGGTCTTGAGCGCGCCACGACGCGGCCTCGCACTTGCCACCGCGCCACGCGTGAATACGTGCGCGAACAGGCGCCGGGGATCAGCAATGACCATGATGGGAACGATACGGTCGGGTGCGGTCGCGCTGGCCGCCATGCTTGCGCTTTCGTCGCAGGCGGCGTCCGCCTGCCGCGACGATTCCTGCGACAGGCGCACGGGCCACATCAGCGCCTCGGCGCCGATATCGCTCCTGCCCTCCTGGCTCCGCCCGCCGGCAGAAAACGCGCGACCGAAACGGGTGAAAGCGGACGCGGCAGTTCGCAAACGCACCGCCATCACGCCTCCGGCGCTTGCGCTCGAGGCCTATCTTGCGGCGAGCCATTTCATGGTGGTGCCGCCTTCCTATCTCGACGTCGCGACGGCACCGGTCGCAATCGTCTCGGAAACCGAGCTCAGCGATCTCGACCTGGCGGCGGACGACATCCGCATCGTCGATCCGCACGAGATCAACGAGGTGGATCTTGCAGTCGACCAGAGCGCGCGTGTCGCGGCGCGCGACATCGGCAACGCCGACCGCAAGGGCGACGACGGCGACGACGACTTGTTCAACCGCATCCTGATGACGTTTGCCGGCGCGCTCGCGGTCGCCTCGGCGATGCGAATTTTCGTCGCCTGACGCAGCCGGCGCGTCAGAGCCGCTCGAGTTCCGGGAACGGCTGATAGGTCATGCCGGAGCAATCGTCGCGTCTGGCATCGATCATGGTGTCGAGCTTGCCGGCGAGAAATACGATCAGCCGCTCCTTGCTGCCCTCGTAGCCGCCGGTGGTCTTGCGGGCGTTGAAGCGCACGCACAGGGCGTAGCGCTTGGCGCGTCCGACATCGCGCAGGACGGGCTCCGTTATGGCGGCATCGCGTATGCCGCGCGGATCGTTGAGATAGGTGCGCAGGAACGCGACGGTATCGGCCCGATAGTTCGCGGGCGGGACGTTGGCCTCGCCCTGAACGGTGCCTTGCGGATAGTGACCCTCGATATAGCGATTGCAGGCGCCCGCAATGATCAGCGGACAAAGCACGACCATGAGCCGGACGGTTCGGAATACCATCAAGACCGTTTCCGCCTGACTGAACACCTGGACGCTAAAGCTTTCCGGCGCGACATATGCCGCGTTTCGAATTTACATTGGATCGCCGGTGCGGTTCAGGTCAAGCGGCGCGGCCGGCCGGCCGGCCATCAGGGCTCCGTGCAGCTGATCCGGTCGCGAACGAGAGCGGCCTTGGCGGGCGCGGCAGCGGCCCGGCGCGCGGCCGGTTGCCCACGGCGGCGCTCGATCAGCAGATAGAGCCCGAAGCGCGCGCCGGCCACGATCGCAACCGTCGCGATCGCGGAGCCGATCGACAGGGTGGACAATCCGGTGACGCCCTGCCCGATCGAGCAGCCCAAAGCCGTCACCCCCCCGAAACCCATCAGACCCGCGCCGAGGATACGACGCTTGAGATCGGTGGCATCCGCGGACACCTGCCACTTGAAGCTGCCGTCCGTCCAAGCGGCAATGAAGGCGCCTATCACGACGCCGACCACCGCTCCGACCGGAAAATCGGGCTGCAGCGCCGTCGACAGCATGGCGTAGTAAAGCGTCTCGCCGAGCGGGCCGACGAAAGTGAACGATTCGATGCGCCGGGTATCGAACGAGTCGAAACCGGCAACGCCCGTCGCCCACCAGCCGCCAACGATCAGGATACCGACCAGTGCGCCGGTCAGGGCAAACCGGTAATGCGTGCGCAGTCCGGCCGGACCAAAGGCCGCAAACGCGACCGCGAGGCCGAGTGCGATCGCCAGAACCGACGCCGTTGCGCCACCGAAGCCCGCGATCTCCGGCAGGCGTTGCGAGAAGCCTTGCGGCAGTTGCAGCGTCAGCGGCTCGGTGACCGCGACGCGCACCACGCCGGTCAATCCCCGCATGGTCATCATCGCGGTGATGCCGATAACGAGAAAAGTGACAAACGCGCGCAGATCGCCGCCGCCGAGCTGGCGCAGCGAGCCCAGGCCGCAGGTGCCGTTCAGCGCCATGCCGAGGCCGAACAGAAAACCGCCGAGGATCAGCGCGCCCCATTCGAGGCGTGCGCCGAGATAGATCGAGCGGGTGAGATCGAGCCCGGCGGTCAGTTCCAGCGCATGCACGCCGGCGATCGCAATTCCGATGGCGACGATCCAGCTCCGCAGCCGACGCGTGTCGCCGGCATAGACCGCGTCCTCGACCGCCCCGAGCGTGCAGAAGCGCCCGCGCCGCGACACAAACCCGACGGCGATGCCGAGGCCGAAGCCCAGCAGCAGGCGCACGAGGAAGAGAGGAATATCGTCGAACATGGTCAGCATCCGGTTTGGCCCGCACGCTCAGCGCCGGCGGCGGGACCCGCAAAAGGCATCGTGGAGCGCCTCGATCACCTGCCGGATTTCCGGGCGGGCCAGCGAGTAATAGATGTTCTTTCCGTCCCGCCGGGTCTCGACGAGATCGTCCGCGCGCAGGCGCGCAAGCTGTTGCGATACGGCGGGCTGGCGCAGGCCGAGAATCTGCTCGATCTCGGTCACCGATTTCTCACCTTCGGCAAGCAGGCACAGGATGACGAGCCGCGCCTCATGCGACAACGCCTTGAGGAATTCGCTCGCCTCATGGGCATTGTCGAGGAACTCGTCGATATCAGAACTGGCCTTTTTCGGACGCCGCAGCGCGGTTGCTCCGGAGCTCATGCGAGCCGCTCCAAATCATTCAGGACGACGAATATTTAGCGCACGGAGCCCAAAATGTTGTTCCAAGTTTAAATGCCGTGATGGAGCAATAATCTCTCCAGCAATCCCCAGAAGAAATCTTCTCCTGCATAGCCTTCGATGCGGCCCAGTTCACGGCCTTTGTCGACCAGCACGAACGTCGGCGTGAAGCGCACCGGGCTTTTCAGCGCAACCGAGGCGTCGCCGGGACGGCCGACATCGACCTGCCGCAGCGGCAATTTCCGTCCGATATCGGTCTTCGGATAGATCGGCGCGATCGCGCGATCCCAGGCCCGGCAATAGGGACAGCCGGGGCTACGGTACATGACGAGCTCGGCGGCTGCCGCAGCGGTCGATGTCAGGCAGGCGGCAAGCAGGAGAACGACGAGGCGGATCATGATACGCGGCCGGTTTGCGGTGCCTATGGCAGTCTAATATATCAATCCACGAATATGTGAGCGAGACGCGGACATGCTGGAGATCGGACTTTTCGCGAGCTTCGGGGCCGGCCTGCTCTCGTTCCTCTCGCCCTGCATTCTGCCGCTGGTCCCCGCATATCTGTGTTTTCTGACCGGCAGTTCGATCGAGACCCTGACCGCGGGACCGCCTGCGAGGCTGTGGACGCGGACGCTGCCGCGAGCCTGTGTCTTCGTGATCGGATTCGCAACCGTCTTCGTCGCCCTCGGCGCCAGCGCGTCCTGGCTCGGCCGGCTCGTGTCCGAGCATCTGACGCTGCTGTCGCGTATTTCGGGCGGGCTGATCGTCCTATTCGGCCTTCACCTCTCGGGCGTCCTGCGCCTGCCCGTGCTGATGCGCGAAGCCCGCGCGGACGCTGCCACGCGGCCGGCCGGATTGCTGAGCGCCTTCGTCGTCGGCCTAGCATTCGGATTTGGATGGACGCCGTGCGTCGGCCCGGTCCTCGCCTCGATCCTGCTGATTGCCGGCACCGGCGACAGCGTCGGCGAAGGCGTGGCCCTCCTGTCCGCCTATGCCGCCGGGATCGGCATTCCCTTCCTGGTCGCGGCTGCGTTCACCGGCGCGTTCGTGCGATGGCTCAGCCGGTTCCGTCACCTGATTCCGGCCATCGAAAAAGTGACCGGCCTTGCCTTGATCGCGACCGGGATCGTCATTTTCTTCGGCCTCATGCCTGCGGTCGGGAACTGGCTGCTCGATACGTTTCCGATCCTCGGCCGTATCGGCTGATCAGCCGAAGCGCATCGACAACAGCCGCTCGAACGAGCGCTGCTCGATGAGGAGCCGGTGCAGATGGGCTCCATCCCTGCGCTGCAACGCTTCGGGAACCTGACGAAGGCTTCCAGTCATGCCGTCGATCAGCCGGCGGAACTCTTCGTTCGCCCGCGTCGCCGCATCCGCCTCCTCGTTGCAGCGAAGGAATGCCTGCGCCGCCGCCTCGGCCTGCGCGCCAACAGACGTACGGACATCCTCGCGCGCAAGGTCCGGCGCAGACGTGCGATGCACGTCGAGACGCTCATAAACGTCGCCGGCTTCGGCAATGCAGTCCGACAGCGAGCGGATGCCCTGCCGGCGGCGCCATTGTCTGATCGGCTTGTCGACGTCGTCCATCAGGGATCGCGCGGCGGCGAAATCTCCCCGTTCGCCCGCGGCGCGCGCGTTGCGGATGGTGTGCTGCGTTTCGATAACAGCCGCGGCAAGCGCCGCATCCTGCCCGATCGCGCTGCCGGCGCGCTGCACGTCGGCGGTCCAGGTCAATTCAAGACGTTCCAGCTCGATCAGCGCAAGATCGGCATTCTCCGTACGCAGATAGGCCAGCACCGTGCGGCGGTACTTCTGGAGATTTTGCACGAGATCGGCCGCCGACGGTGGCAATTGAGCGGCGGCGACGCCTACCAGCATCGCTCCGAGCACACCCGCCACGATCAGACCTCGAAGTTTCAATTTTCCCTGCCCCGTATTGCTTGCCGGTTTCGGTGACCGACGTTATATGTTCGCACGTCCGACACTTGCAATATTTGGCATTTGAGGAGCCCGCGATGGTCTCGCGCCGCACGATTCTTGCCGGACTGGGCGCCGCCTTTGCCATCGGGATTGCGCGCCCCGGCAAGACCGATGCCATCATGACGGAAGACGGGCTCTACCGGCAGCCCTGGTTTCTCGAGAGCCTGCTCGAACTGCCCGACGACCTTGCCGCCGCGACAAGCGCCAAAAAGCGATTTGCCGTGATGTGGGAATTGCGCGGATGCCCCTATTGCAAGGAAACCCATCTGGTCAATTTCGCCCAGCCGGAAATCGAAAATTACATCAAGACGCGCTTCGACGTGTTGCAGCTCAACATTATCGGCGACCGCGAGGTGACCGATTTCGACGGCGAAAGACTCCCGGAGAAGCGGCTGGCCGAGAAATACGGTGTGCGCTTCACCCCGACCTTCCAGTTCTTCCCGGGAACCGCCGACGGGCTGGCCGGACGCAAGCCGCGCGACCGCGAAGTGACCCGCGCCCAGGGCTATCTCGAGCCCAGGCACTTCCTGGCAATGTTCCGGTTCGTCGCCGAACGCGCCTACGAAAAAGGAAGCTTGCGCGACTTCCTGCGCGCGAATAGCTGACCGCAATCAGCCGACCTTGATATAGGCAAAACCTTTGCCCTGCAGCTCGGCGACCGTCGCGACGCCGGACGGCACCAGCCGGATGAACTTGTTCTGCCGCGCCCGCGCCGGGTCGATCTTCTGGCGCGTGAAGGTGATCCGGCACAGATAGGCCTCGACCTCGAACTTGGTCAGCCCGACAAAGCGCTTGAACAGATCTTCGTCGAGCTTCTCCTTGTCCCAGACCGTGCCCCCGAGATCGTCGAGGAAGAATTTCAGACCGGCGCCATGCGCAACGATGACGATCTTGATGCGCAAGGGATCGAATTCGTAGACCGACAGATGGTTGTTGATGTTGGTCAGCATCTGCGAGAAGCGCGCCGGATCGCCGAAATCGCAGTGATAGACGCAGGCGATGTCCGTTTCTTTCCTGACCGACGTCACATCGAGAACGTCGGGCCCCGCGGCCCGGGCCGCCGCCAGCGAGGCGCCAGAAAGCGCCATCGCACCGATGAAAGCGCGCCGCGTGGTCCTGCTCATGACAAAGCTCTCCGGCTCCGCCTCTCGCTTCGACACCGCGCCCGCTATTGTCCCTTGTTGACCGGACTGTCGGGACTCATCAGCAATGCGACGGCGTCCTTGATCTGGTCGATGGTCAGGATCTTGTTCGCGCCGAAACGCGGCATGTTGGAGCACGCAAGCGCGGCGTGCGAATTGTAGATTTTCTCGTACGCCGCCTTGACCGCTGCCGGCTTGTAGTCGCGCAGCTTGCCATATTCCAAGAGGCTCGGTCCGAGCGTTCCGTAGCTGACCTCCTTCTTGGTCAATTGATGGCAGGCATAGCAATTACCGCCGGTCGTGCGCCTCGGAGGATAGTCCGAGAAGCGCAATCCGTAGCCGTTCTGCGCCAGCGCCTCGCCCTTTTTCCAGTCGCCGATGAAATTGCCGTCGGCCGGATACTCGATTGCCGCCTTTTCCCGCTTTTCGATCGCGTCGGCGGTTTTCTTGTCCGGCTTGTTGCGGGTCTGCGAGCATTGCCGCATTGTTTCGTCCGGTGTGAGCCGCGGCGCCCAGTCGGACGGCGCGGCCGGAAACGCGGCATTCACGGTCGCATCGACCTTTGCCGGATCGACGGCCGCTTTCTGCTGGGCATAGGCGGCGGCGACCACGCTGAGGAGCGCCGCCCCGGACAGTGCAAGAAGCTTCTTCATGGCAGCCCTCTCCTCAGCGCTTGAGCGCGGGGGCGGAAATCTCGCCGCCCTCGGCGTTCTTGGTGAGATAGGCGATCAGCGCAACGCTAGCATCCGAGCCGAACTGAAGCTCCGGCATGCGCATCTGCCAGTAACAGTCGTAAAGCCGGTGCTGCATGGTCATCACGTGGGTCGACGACACGCGGTAGGCCGGCCATTCGCCGATGACCTTCTTGGCCTCCGACGGGCTTTCAAGATACGGCAGACCCTGCAGGCGGATGCGCAGACCTTCGGCGGCATGGCAGGTCGCGCAGGAAAAATCGAACGGCCCGGAACGGCGATGGAAGAGCTCATCGCCGAGCGCGACCATCGCCTTTTCCTGCGGCTTGTCGAGCCTGGCTGCGTACTTCATCCCGCTCGACTTGCTGGCGACATAGGTCGCCATCGCGCCGAGTTCCTTCACCGGCTGGCCGCCGCCGGGATGCGGGCGCTTGATCAGGTCGGCGCGATTGAACCCCTGGATTTTCTCCATGCACCACAGAATCCGCGTCTCCAGATCCATGACTTGGTTCGCATCGGCGAAGAAACGCGGCAGTTCCGCAAAGACGCCGTCGACCTTGCCGGCGCCCTTGCCGAGATCACAGGTTTCCAATGAAACGTTCTTCGGGCCGCGTGTGGTTTTCCACAATGCCTCGCCGCGATCGGCATCAAGCAGGCCCGGATTGCTCCAGGGATCCTCTTTCAGCATCTGCCGATAGCGTTCGATCCCTTTCTCAGTGTCGGCGTCCTGCGCAGGCGCGGCCGTCACTGCGGCGACGGCACAGAGCGCTGCAAAGGCAGTTTGAAGGAAATTCTTCACCGGCCCGTCCTCCCCTGAACAAAATTATTCTTCTTGCTCGCCGCTTCTTGGAAGCATCTGCGGCGTGACGCTCAATCATGCGATGCATACAGAAGCAGGAAACATTTGAGCGCGACAAAACAATACATGCCCGCGGGCGGATGGGAAGACCAAATTCGGGCCAGCGATATGCGTTGCGCGTAACGGGAATATCGACTAAACAAATACAAAGATACGAATATGTCTCGCGGTCCACGCGGGCGGGGAAGCGCAGCAACAATCGGTTGCGACAAGACGGCAATGGGGCGAGGGCTGGTCAAACCACCGTGTCCTCACCTATTTTTATTGCGCTTTCCGCTGCAAACGGGTTGGATCGCCGTCGTACGGCTTCAGGAGGTTTTAACATGAAGCGAAGCTTCGATCGCCGCCAGGTGCTGACGTGGGGAGCAGGTGTCGCCGCCATCGCGGCGCTCGGCATTCCGGGCGGCCCGGCCCACGCCAAGAACGACGTCGAGGAAGTCATTGCCAAATTCACCGGCGGCAAGACGCCGACGACCGGCAAGGTGAAGCTCGACCTGCCCGAGATCGCGGAAAACGGAAATACGGTTCCCATGACCGTGGCCGTCGAAAGCCCGATGACGACGGAGTCCTACGTCTCCGACGTGCTGGTCGTGACCGACGGCAATCCGCGCGCCGGCGTCGCAGTCTTCCATTTCTCGCCGGCCAGCGGCGTTGCCGAGGCGAACACGCGCATTCGGCTCGCCACCTCCCAGAACATCATTGCCGTCGCCAAGATGAACGATGGCAGCTTCTTTACGGCGACGAAGGCCGTGAAGGTCACGATCGGCGGCTGCGGCGGCTGACCAGATTTCAGGAGAGCATTCAATGTCGGTGAAACCCCGGATCAAGCTGGACAAGAAAGAAGCCAAGAAAGGCGAGCTCGTCGAGGTGAAGGCGCTGGTCCAGCACATCATGGAAAGCGGCCAGCGCAAGGATCGCGACGGCAAGACCATCCCGCGCAAGATACTGAACAAGTTCACCTGCACGGTGAACGGCAAGGAAGTGTTTTCGGCGGATTTCGAACCGGCGGTCTCGGCCAATCCCTATATCCAGTTCAAGTTCAAGGCGCAGGAATCGGGGCCGGTCGTGCTCACCTGGGTCGACGACGACGGCACGAAAATCGTCGGCGAGGACAACATCACGGTCATCTGAGTGCACCGCGCCGGCCGACGCCCACGCTTTGCAAAGATAAGGATCAATTCCGCAAGTCCGCATGGATTTTGTGGAGGGGCTGAATGTTATCCAGACGTGACTTCCTGCAGGTTGCCGCCGCGACCGCGGCATTTGTGCCGGGCGGCTGGTCGCAGGCCTTCGCGCAACAGCGGCTGACGCAGGCCGAACTCCTGCGCTTCGAGGCGACCGGCAACGTCACGCTCCTGCACATCGCCGACCTGCACGGCCAGCTCCGGCCGCTCCTGTTCCGCGAGCCCGCGATCAATATCGGCGTCGGCGACGCCAAAGGGCTGGTGCCGCATATTTCCGGGCGTGTGCTGCTCGATCATTACAGGATCGCTCCAGGTTCCCCGTCCGCCTATGCCCTGTCGTCGGAGGACTTCGCCGCCCTGGCGAAGAGCTATGGCCGCCTGGGCGGCCTCGACCGGATCGCGACCATCGTCAAGGCGGTGCGGGCGGAACGCGGCGACCGGGTGCTGCTCCTTGACGGCGGCGACACCTGGCAGAACAGCTACACGTCCTTGATCACCAAGGGTCAGGACATGGTCGATTGCCTGGCCTTGCTGAAACCGGACGCCATGACCGGCCATTGGGAATTCACGCTCGGCGCCGAGCGGGTCAAGGAACTGATCGAGAAGCTCGGTTTCAAGTTCCTCGCCCAGAATATTCGCGACACGGAATGGAACGAGCCGGCGTTCGAGGCGATGAGCACCTTCGATCGCGGCGGCGTGCGGATCGCGGTCATCGGCCAGGCGTTCCCCTACACACCGATCGCCAATCCGCGATGGATGATCCCGAACTGGTCGTTCGGCATTCGCGAAGACGAATTGCGCGCCAACGTGACGAAGGCACGCAACGGCGGCGCGGACCTCGTGGTGCTGCTGTCGCATAACGGCTTCGACGTCGACCGCAAGCTCGCATCGCGCGTTTCGGGGATCGACGTGATCCTGACCGCGCATACCCACGACGCGCTGCCGGAGGCGGTCAAGGTCGGCAAGACCCTGCTGATCGCCTCCGGGTGTCACGGCAAGTTCGTGTCGCGCCTCGATCTCGATATCCGCGACAGACAGGTCAAAGGTTATCGTTTCAAGCTTATTCCGGTTTTCTCGGACATAATCCCCGCCGACGCGGAGATGGCGGCCACGGTCAGCAGGATACGCGCGCCCCACGAAGCGATGCTCGGCGAGACAATCGGGAAGACCGAATCGCTTCTCTATCGGCGCGGCAATTTCAACGGCACGCTCGACGACATCATCTGCGACGCCCTATTGTCGGAACGCGATGCCGAGATTGCATTGTCGCCGGGGTTCCGCTGGGGAACCTCGCTCCTGCCCGGGCAGGGCATCACGCGCGAGGATATCTACAACGCCACCGCCATTACCTACCCGGCCACCTACCGCATGACCATGAGCGGCGCGCGCCTGAAGGAAATCCTGGAAGACGTCGCCGACAACCTCTTCAACCCCGACCCCTATTATCAACAGGGGGGCGACATGGTCCGGGTCGGCGGCATGTCGTACACGATCGATGTCGACAAGCCGATCGGCAGCCGGCTTTCCGACCTGATGGTGACGCGCACCGGCAAGCCGCTCGAGCCGGCGCGCGATTATCTCGTGACCGGCTGGGCCAGCGTCAACGAAGGCACGGAAGGACCTCCGGTCTGGGATGTTGTGATGCGGCATATCGAGAAAAAGCGCGTCGTGACGGCCTCGCCGACGTCCCGCATCCGCGTTCTGCAGAAGTAAAAAATTTTTTGCCAACACATGCAATTTTTTGCATAATTTTCCCGCCGGAACCAAAGACAGTTTCAGGGAGCGGACGACATGGCCGGGACGGATCGTCACAAGGACAAACCCGCCGCATCGCGCCGCACCGTGCTGCGCGCCGCTCTCGCGGCCGGTGGCGCTGCCGCGCTCGGCCGGTCCGCCCTTGCCGACGCCGGTAATCCGGCGAACCAGCCGCCCAACGTTCCGGACTGGACGCGCAACCTCGGAGACGGCGTCGCCGTGCGCGCCTACGGCAAGCCGTCGAAGCACGAAGCCCATGTGATCCGGCGCGACGTGGAGTGGCTGACGGCCTCGCGCGAGAGCTCCGTCAGCTTCACGCCCCTGCACGAGCTGGATGGCGTCATTACGCCCAACGGTCTTGGCTTCGAGCGCCATCATTCCGGCATCGCCGAGATCGACCCCGCCGATTACCGGCTGATCATCCATGGACTGGTCGACAAGCCGCTGATCTTCACGCTCGACGACCTCAAGCGCTTCCCGCGGGTCAACCGCATCCACTTCTGCGAATGTGCTGCAAATTCGGGAATGGAATGGCGCGGCGCACAGCTCAACGGCTGCCAGTATACGCACGGCATGGTTCATTGCGTCATGTATACCGGCGTCACACTCAAGACTCTGCTCGACGAAGCCGGCCTCAAGCCGAAAGCGAAGTGGCTGCTGCTCGAAGGCGGCGACGCCGCCGCCATGACGCGCTCCCTGCCGCTGCAGAAAGCGCTTGACGATGCGCTGATCGCCTATCGCATGAACGGGGAAATGCTCTACCCCGAGCACGGCTATCCGGCGCGCGTCGTGCTGCCGGGTTGGGAAGCCAATATGTGGGTCAAATGGCTGCGCCGCATCGAGGTCGGCGATCAGCCCTGGCATCACCGCGAGGAAACCTCGAAATATACCGACCTCCTGGAGAACGGGATTGCGCGGCGTTTCACGTTCGTGATGGACGCCAAATCGGTCATCACCAATCCGAGCCCGCAGGCACCGCTGCGGCACAAGTCCGGCTTCACAATCCTGTCCGGGATCGCCTGGTCCGGCCGCGGCAAGATATCCCGCGTCGACGTCTCGCTCGACGGCGGGCGCAACTGGCGGCCCGCGCGTATCGACGGTCCGGCCTGGGACAAGGCGCTGACGCGGTTCTATTACGAGTTCGACTGGGACGGCCGCGAATTGCTGCTGCAATCGCGCGCGATCGACGAGACCGGATACGTGCAGCCGACAAAGAACGAACTGCGCAAGCTTCGCGGCGTCAACTCAGTTTACCACAATAACGGCGTGCAGACCTGGCACGTGCACAAGAACGGCGAGGTCGAGAATGTCGAAGTGTCTTAAGGCGCTTGCTCTCTCGTTCGCAGCCTTGCTTGTGCTGACGACGGAACACGGATTTTCCGCTCCGCGGCAGGACGGGAAAAAGGCTGCGCCGCCGGCCGCAAAGAAAACCGGCATCGGCCGGGAGGCCACGGCGAAGGAGATCGAAGGTTGGAACATCAGCGTCCGCCCGGACGGGCGCGGTCTCCCGGTCGGCAAGGGCACGGTCAAGCAGGGCGAGCCGCTTTATGTGGAGCGCTGCGCGTCCTGCCACGGCGAGTTCGGCGAAAGCGCCGGTCGCTGGCCGATCCTGAGCGGCGGCAACGGCACTCTCAAGGGTCACGATCCGGTCAGGTCGGTGGGGTCCTACTGGCCCTACGCGTCAACGCTCATCGATTATATCCGGCGCGCCATGCCTTTCGGGGCAGCCCAGTCGCTGACCAACAACGAGCTTTACGCCATCACCGCCTATGTCCTTTACCTGAACGACGTAATCAGGGACGAGCGCTTTGAACTGAACGAACGCAATTTCATGTCGATCAGGCTTCCCAACCAGCCCAATTTCATCGACGACGACCGCGAGAGCACGGAAAAGGAATTCTGGCGCAAGACACCCTGCATGACGAATTGCGTGCCCGATGAGGCGAAGATCACCGGACGGGCGCAGATCATCGACGTCACGCCGGAGACCGGGAAAAGCCCTAAAGTGGAATGATGCGCGTGGTCCGCTGCGTCAAAGTCGGCGGACGACAGATCGATCTGACATAACCGCATAAAAGAAGAACGGCGGGTCCGATGCCCGCCGTTCCAAAATCGCATGCAAGAGCAGAAAAGGCTTACGCAGGCTTCGAACCCCACGTGTCTTGCGTGATCGCATTGTACCAGCCGACGCCATATTCGGCCTCAAGCTTGCGGAACTCGTCGGAGGCTTCGCGCGGGCTGACGCCGCCGCCTTTGATCTCGACGATCTTGCCGTCCGCCACCTCGTAGACGCCTGCGACCGAGATGCCGTAATTGGGCGCGATCAGGCTGTAGCAGGTGTTGGCCCAGGACGCCCGCGGCGCTTCGCGGCCTGCCAGAGAGGCGACAATCGCGGCCGCAGCAACCTTGCCCTGCGCATTGGCGCAGAAGCCGGACTTCGGCATCGGCGCCGCAATCGTGGCGTCGCCGACCACATAGACATCGGCGACCTGCGCAGATTCGAACGTTTGCGGCTTCACCGGCACCCAGCCGCCTGCGTTGGTCACGCCGGCACGCTCGGCGATGAAGCCGGCTTTCTGCGGCGGCACGACGTTGAGCACCGCAGCCTTGTGCTTCTTGCCGAACTCCGTCTCAACCTCGCGCGCCTTCGCATCGACCTTCGCCACCTTGCCGTCCTTGGAGCGCGGCACCCATTCGATGATGTCGGCGTAGAACTTCTTCCAACCGTCCTGAAACAGGCCCTGCTTGGAGAAATTATCCTTGGCGTCGAGAATCAGGAGCTTCGATTTCGGCTTCCGCGTCTTGAGATAGTGCGCGACCATGCTGGCACGTTCATACGGTCCGGGCGGACAACGGAAGGGATTGTCCGGCGCGACCAGGATGAACAGGCCGCCGTCCTCCATCGCTTCAAGCTGCTTCTTGAGCAGCACCGTCTGAGGTCCGGCCTGCCAGGCGTGCGGGGCGAGCTCCGCTGCAGCCTGGTCGTAACCTTCGAGCGCACCCCAACGGAAGTCGATGCCGGGCGACAGAACCAGCCGGTCATAAGGAAGCTTCCTGCCGCCGGAGAGCGTCACTGTCTTGCCCTTGGCGTCCACGTCGTTCGCCCGCTCATGTACGATCTGGACGCCGATGCGGCGCAGATCGTCGAAGCCGTGGCCCTGCTGCTCGAAGGTGCGTAGCCCGCCGAAATGCAGGTTGGTGAACGGACAGGTATAGAAACGCCGCGCCGGATCGAGCAGCGTCACGTTGAGATTTGGATTGCCGCGCTTGAGATAACGGGCAGCGGTCGCACCGCCGAAGCCGCCGCCGACCACGACGACGCGGCCCGCGGATCGCTGCGCGATCGCCGGCGTGGAAAACGAGAATGCAGTCGCGCCCACCCCGCCGAGCATCGCAAGGGCTTGCCGCCGCGAAAACTTTGTCTCTGCGCTGGTCACTTGCGCCTCTTCTTCGTCGGTTCGTTTGCACTGATCGCCGCGAAATGCTTGGCGAGCGCACCAATCTGCTCGTCCGTATAGCCTTTCGCAATCCGGTTCATGATCGTAGTCCCCGGAGGCGGCGTATCGGATTTAAACGCCTTGAGCTGCGAAAGGAGCAACGTCTCGGGCCGGCCGGCGATCGAGACGATCGGGCCGGGCGAGCGGCCGTCGGTGCCGTGACAATTGGCACAGGAACCGGCGAGCGTCGTGATATCGGAGGGTGATTGTGCGGCGACGGGCTGCACTGCGATCAAAGTCAGGGCGAAACCCAGCATCGTCGCAATCGACGGGCTGAGACCACACGGAACTCTGTTTTGGGTGTTGAATTTTGACATGAAGCCTCTCGGCCTAGGAAAGGGCACCAGACTTCTGTAGAGATCATTTCTACAGATGAAGTTTATTATATCGCGACATTGAAGTCACGCGGAGTTGGAATTGCGCGTGCGCTTCGCGACACTTTGGCATTGCAGCGCAACCTGCTCGCCAAATCCCGCGGCATCGTCGGCATCGGGTTGGACGACTTCGCCAGACTTATCCGCGGCGGTCAATGCCGATGGAGAAATAAGAAGCGGCTTTTACGTTGCGCCTTTTCGTTGAAACGGCGATCACGCGCCGTCCGCCGATGAGAAAAGATTATTGCGCTCCGATTGCTGCACTGCCGGATAACCGCCGATCAAACATGCGCATGCGCTGCAATATGCCGCCACCCATCCTGCCACTATCCGAAAACGGCCAGGATAGAGCCGATGGGCAAGGGAAGCCGAATAGCCGACCGGGCTTGACCGGCACCCCGGCTTGGGGCCAAACCCCGGCTCTGATAGCGATGCGGCTGACGATATCGCCGGGCGACCGATGACCGACTGTGACCTTTTGACCAATATCCCGACCCTGCCGGCGCACCGGGCACGACAGCCCGCCAGCGATCGATATTGCGGCCGGGCCATCGCCCCCCGCAGATCGTCGCCCAAGCGGCTCCCCTCCCGCCGGGCAGCCCGGCATCGCTCCTGCGATACACGGCCGCGCCGTGACGGCATGGAACGCCGTGGCACCACCGACCGTTACATTCCCCTTTAACCCCACCACGTCCCGAGGAAGCTATGAAGACACTGCTGATCGCCGCCATTGCCGTCACTGCATTCGCCGCCCAGGCACAGGCGCAAGATGCCGCCGCCGGAGAAAAGGTCTTTGCCGTCTGCCGCCCCTGCCATCAGGTGGGCGAGACCGCAAAGAACGTCGTGGGTCCGGTCCTCAACGGTTTGTTCGGCCGCAAATCGGGGACGGTGGGAGGCTACAATTACAGCGAGGCAAACAAGAATTCCGGCATCACCTGGGACGAGGCCGTGTTCGCCGAATATATCCGCGACCCCCGCGCCAAGATCCCCGGAACGAAGATGGTCTATGCGGGCCTCAAAGACGAGAAGCGCACACAGGATCTCATCGCGTACCTCAAGCAGTTCGACGCTTCCGGCAAGAAGAAGTAACAGACGCCGCCGCCTGCCGACCGGTGGCCCGGAGGCAGGCGGCCGGCAATCATCGACCATCCTCGCTTGAGCCGGCTGGAGTTCGCCTCCAGCCGGGGCCTCTTGTGCCGTCATTCACTATGGGGTTAGGAGGAAGGGCCTGGAGCCACGTCGATGGATGCCCGACCGAGCAAATCCGCCCCGCCCCGTCGCGCATCCGCCCCGCGCAATCCCGAGCGGACGCGCGCGGCGATCCTCAATGCTGCGATTGCCGAATTTACCTCGAAAGGCCTGAGCGGCGCCCGGATCGACCGGATCGCCAAGCGTGCGCGCGTGAACAAGCGCATGATCTACTATTATTTCGGCGACAAGGAGCGCCTCTATATCTCCGTTCTCGAGGAAATCTATACCGCGATCCGCACCGCCGAAATCGGCCTGAACCTGACCGACCGCAACCCGACCGACGGCATGCGTGAGCTGATCGAATTCACCTGGCATTATTTCATCGACCATCCGGAATTTCTCAGCCTGCTGGCGACCGAGAATTTCAATCGTGCCCGCTATCTGAAGAATTCCCGTCGCATTCGCGAATTGCATTCACCGCTGATCGGAATGATTTCCGATCTTCTTAAACGTGGCGCCAACCAGAAGATTTTCCGTCCCGGCGTCGACCCGGTCGAGCTCTATATCTCGATCGCCGCACTTGGATTTTTCTATCTTTCAAACCGCTACACCCTCTCCACCATTTTCAGTCGCGATCTCACCGACCCGGAGCAGCTTTCCGCGCGCGGCCAGCATATCGTCGAGGTGATTCTGGATTTCCTGGCGCCGCGACCGGAGGGAAACCCCCGACCGGCCTCCATACAGCCTTGATGATTTGAGAGCGGTTTTCTGCGTGGGGCTGCTGCGCTATCATTCAATCATGCGCTGGCCCCGCCCCGGACTGCCCCTGGCGATTGTGCTCGCCACCGCGTTCGCGGCGATGCCACTTGCGCAATTGCCGGCCAGCGACCGCGACACGCTCCCCAAACCGAAGCCGCGCTGCGAGCGGGCAGCCTTTCGGGTGTTGCTGGACGTCGGACACAGCGCCGAGGATCCGGGCGCGCGGAGCGCGCGCGGCGTCACCGAATACGAATTCAATCTGCGGCTGACCCGCGAGATCGAACGAAGCCTGAAGGACGCGGGCTTTACGCAGACGGTCGTTCTGGTTTCCGAAGGCGCCGCCATCCCGTCCCTGATCTCGCGCATGCGGCGCGCCAACGCCGTCCCCGCCGATCTGCTTGTGTCGATCCATCACGATTCGGTGCCGGAGCGCTTTCTGGAGCCCTGGTTCAGCGGCGGCAATCCAACGCGCTTCAGCGACCGGTTTCGCGGACACTCGATTTTCGTTTCATTCGAGAACAGCCGCGCGAAAGACAGCCTGCAGTTTGCGAGCCTGCTGGGCGCGGAATTGAAGGCGCGCGACCTGAGCTACACGCCTCATTATACGGAGCGCTTCATGGGAGGCCGCCAGCGCGAGCTCCTGGACAAGCAGGCAGGCGTCTATCGCTTCGACAAGATCTTCGTCCTGCGTACGGCGCAGATGCCCGCCGTACTGTTCGAAGCCGGCATGATCGTCAATCGCGACGAGGAGTTGGTGCTGACGACCCAGGAACGACAGAACACGATGGCGCTTGCGGCGACGGACGCCATCGACAGCTTTTGCGCGCAACGGCAAGCCACGATCAGGGCTGCCACCGAGCGCCGCCACCGCAAAATACCCCGGCTCGGCCGCACGCATACTGAGAACGCGCCGACCGGCGCCCGTCCGGCAGAAGAGCCGGCAACCGCGCGCCTGCTGCGATAAGGCCACCGCATCCGGATTGCGGCAAACCCGCACGTCATGTTGCAGGTTTTCCGGTTCCCGGCAGCAACGATACCATGCAATTGTTGTTATCCAATGGGCCGTTTCCGAACGCCCCCGCACTTGCCGTGTATTATCTCGCCCGTGGCGAGCTATGAGCATCATGTCCGCGACAGACAAAAATCCGGCCTCCCGACCGCATGACGATACGAGCGAAGCACCCGCCGCCGCCGTTCTTGATCCCGCCGGATTTTTCCGCCGCATCCCGCTGCTGCCGCATCAACTGGCGAGCCGCCGGACCGCGACGTCGGACGTCATCGTGCTCTGCCATCTTGGCGTCCCACGCATCACGACGGATGCATGGCGCCTGACAATCGACGGCCTCGTCGAACGTCCGACGATCATCGACTACGGCCGTCTGTTGTCGTTTCCGAAAGTCTTCGTCGAGACCGTGCATCAATGCGCGGGCAGCCCGCTCCAGCCGGAGGTCGCCGCGCGCCGGATTTCGAATGTCGTCTGGACCGGCGCGCGCCTCGCCGACGTGCTTGCGCTTGCACAGCCGCAATCGGCTGCGCGCCTTGTCTGGGGCTACGGCGCCGACTACGGCGCTTTCGATAACGTACCCTGCGACACCTACCTGAAGGACTTCCCGTTATCCCGCCTGAACGAAGACGTGCTGATTGCCTACGAGCTCAACGGCGCAGACCTGCCTCCGGAGCACGGCTATCCGGCGCGCCTGGTCATCCCCGGCTTCTACGGTACCAACAGCGTCAAATGGCTGACGCGACTCACGCTCGCGACGGAGCGCGCCGACAGCCCGTTCACCACGCGCTGGTACAACGATCCGGAACTCGATGAGACGGGCCGGCCGACGGGTGCGCGACGTCCCGTCTGGTCGATCGCACCTGAATCCGTAATCGTCTCCCCAGCCCCGGATGCGCAGGTCACCGCCGGCACCATTTGTGCCGTAACCGGATGGGCCTGGGCCGACGGCGGGGTGGACCGTCTCGACATCAGTTGCGACGCCGGCGTGCGCTGGCATGCGGCGACGCTGGAAAAGCCAACGGGACGCGCTTGGCAAGGCTTCCGGTACGACTGGACGCCGACAGCCGCGGGACCGGTAACGCTGATGGCACGCGCACACGGGCGTCGCGGTGGCGTGCAACCGCAGAACAGTCGCCGCAACGCCATCCACTGCGTCCCGATTACGGTCGTGTGAGCCCTGCATACCTTTGTGCAACGCGCTGTGCAGTTTTTCAGCGTTCGCACGAAGCCGCCGGCGCGGCACATCTAGGCAACCTGCGAAACCGGAATCGGACCCGCGCGATGCCCGCACGACATTACCCGAGCTTCAAGGCTGCCGCCTGTCACACCTCATCCGTATTCCTCAATACCGCCGGCACGATCGACAAGGCCTGCGATCTCATCGCCGAAGCCGCGCGCGCCGGTGCTTCGCTGGTCGCGTTCCCTGAATCCTACGTGCCCGGCTTTCCGGTCTGGGCGGCGTTGCAGGCCCCCATTCATTCGCATGACTTCTTCAAGCAGCTTGCCGCACAAGCGGTCAAGATCGACAGCCCCGAACTGGCCAAGGTGCGCATGGCGGCGCGCCGGCACGGCGTCGTCGTCTCCCTCGGAATCACGGAAGCAACCGACGCCAGCGTCGGATGCCTGTGGAATTCAAATCTCATCATCGGCTCGGACGGCTCCATTCTTACCCATCATCGCAAACTGGTACCGACATTCTACGAAAAGCTGATCTGGGCCAATGGCGACGGACGCGGCCTGCGCGTAGCAGCGACGGAGATCGGCCGGCTCGGCATGCTGATCTGCGGCGAAAACACCAATCCGCTCGCCCGCTACAGCCTCATGGCGCAGGGCGAGCAGGTGCATGTATCGTCCTATCCACCGGTCTGGCCAACGCGCCCATCCTCGCAATCCGGCGGCTACAACCTGCGCCGGGCCATCGAAATCCGCGCGGGCAGCCACGCCTTCGAGGCGAAAGTGTTCAACGTCGTCGCCTCTGGTTTCATGGACAATGCGATGCGCGACGCGCTGGCGCGCGGCGACCGCCAGATGCTCGAGACCCTCGACCAGACACCGCGCGCCGTGTCGATGGTGCTCGACCCGACCGGCGAAGTGATCAGCGAGGTTCTCAGCGACCACGAGGGCATCGTTTACGCCAACATCGATATCGCGCAATGCGTCGAGCCGAAGCAGTTTCATGACGTGGTCGGCTATTACAACCGCTTCGACGTTTTCAAGCTCAGCGTCGATCAGTCGCCGCGCGACCCGGCCGTCTTTATCGGCACCGCGGGTGACGCTCTGGGACCGCTCGCCGAGCCGGTGCTCACGCCGATCGACGGCAGGCGGTCACAGGACGACACGGCCGCCGACGAGCCGCCGGCGAGCCGCCATCACGGCCGCTGACGCGCGGCCGGAGCCGATACGCGCTCGAGCAGCGCAAGCAATCCGGTCAGAAGATCGATCGGCCGTGGCGGACACCCCGAGATCCGCAGATCGATCGGAACGACATCCGCCACCGAGCCCACGGTGGCATAGGACTGCGCGAAGACGCCATGTCCGCACGCGCAGTCGCCGACCGCAACCACCCATTTCGGATCGGGCGTCGCTGCATATGTTCGCTCGAGCGCAACCTTCATGTTTTTCGTGACCGGCCCGGTCACCAGCAGCACGTCGGCATGGCGCGGCGAGGCCGCAAAGCGGATGCCGAAGCGTTCGACGTCATAGACCGCATTGTTGAGTGCGTGAATCTCCAGCTCGCAGGCATTGCAGGAACCCGCATCGACTGCGCGGATCGTGATCGCGCGACCGTAAAGACGTCGCGCCTGCGCTTCGAGCGCCGCGCCGGTCTTTGCAAGCGCAACGTCTTCCGGCGACGGCGCACCGATCGTCACCGGCCTTGCGAACAGCGAACGTAGCAGCAGCGTGCGCATCAGCCGTCATGCCCCGAATACGAACAGTTGAACGATTTGTTGCAGAGCGGAAAATCGGCGACGATATTTCCTTCGATCGCTGCTTCCAGCAGCTGCCACTGGAAGTGCGAAGCGTCGCGAGCATGCGCGCAGACGATCTTGCCGTCGGCGATCCGAAGCCAGACGAGCAGGTCGCCACGGAATGCCTCAATCATCGCAATGCCCTCGGCCGCCTGCGAACGCTCCGGCAGGTCGGCGAAAACCGGGCCCTGCGGCAAGGCGCCAAGCCATGCCTTCAGCAGCGTCATGCTCGCCTCGACCTCGCGAATGCGTACCCATACGCGCGCGTCGACGTCGCCGCGCTCGAAGACCGGAACCGTCAACGGCACCGAGTCATAGGGCGGATAGGAACAATCGCGCCGCGTATCGAAATCGCGTCCGGATGCGCGCCCGACATGACCGCCGGCGGCCCATCGATCCACCAGTGCCTTGCTGACAATTCCGGTCGTGCAGGTACGATCCTGCAGCGACGGCGTCTGGTCGTAGAGCCGCACGATCTCGGCAAAACGCGGGGTGATCTCATCGAGCGTCGCCACCATGTCGGCGGCGGTAGCGGGCGCGATGTCGGTCGTGACGCCGCCGGGCACGATGCGATCCATCATCAGGCGATGACCGAAAGTGCGATCACATACGGCAAGAATGCGCTCGCGGAAAATGCCGCAATGGGCGTGGGCGATCGCGAATGCCGCGTCGTTGCAGATCGCGCCGATGTCGCCGAAATGATTGGCAATGCGCTCCAGCTCGGCCATTACGCCGCGCAGAATTTGCGCGCGCGGCGGCACGGAAACGCCGAGCGCCGCCTCAAGCGCGCGGGCATAAGCGAAGCTGTAGGCGACCGTGGAATCGCCCGAAAGCCGGGCGATTATCCGGGCGGCGCGATCAAATCCGGCGCCGGCGAGCAAGCGCCCGATCCCCTTGTGAACGTAGCCGAACCGCTCCTCCAGCCGCACCACGGTTTCGCCGTTGGCGGTGAAGCGGAAATGTCCGGGCTCGATGATGCCGGCATGAACCGGCCCGACGGGCACCTGATGCAGCCCGCGTCCCCTGACCGGAAGGAATTCATAGGCTGCGGGATCGCGCAGGGGGGCTTCCTGCGACGCTCCGAGCGGGGCCGAAACACCCCACGATCCGTGATCGAGCCACGGCCGCGAGTCGGGGCAATCCTCGGGGGTAAAGCCATGGAGATCCCGGATCGCACGCTCCAGCCGGATCGCCGGCGCATGCAGGCGCCCAATGGACGGGAATGTTCCGTCGGTCACCGGAAGTGAAACAACGCACGGAGTTTCGAAATCCGACGATCGCAGCGCCAGATGCACGCTGTCGGGGCTGGCCCAGAGACCGATGAGGTCGCCGCCACCGCCAGCGATCGTCTGGCCGATTGCGAGCCACTGCGTAGAATCCACCTCGTAACGCGGCCATGGCTGCTGGACCGGAAGCCGGTGCGCCGTCCGCAGGATCGTTCCGAGTGACTCGCCAGCCATCGTCGTCACCCGAGCTGCGCGGCAACCGCGCGAAACCAGTTGACCATCGGCTCCGGCAACCAGAGGCCGGCCATGAGCGCCAGCGCCAGATGGACGAACAGCGGAATGTAGGAGGCTTTCACGCCGCCTGCCGGTCCGTTCGGCTCTCCGAACAGGACATCCTGCATGCGCAGGACCAAGGCGCCGAATGCGATCAACAGCCCCGCCACCAGCACCAGCGCAAGCAGGGGCTGGCGCGCAAAGCTCGACGTCACGAGCATGAACTCGCTCAGAAACATGCCGAACGGCGGCAACCCGGCAATCGCGATCACGCCGAGCGCAAGCCCGACGGCAAGCACCGGGTGAGTCACCGACAGGCCGCGGATCTGCGAAATGCGCTGCGTGCCCTTTACCTGCGCGATATGGCCGACCGCGAAAAAAATCGCCGACTTGATAAGCGAATGCAGGGTCATGTGCAGCAGGCCCGCGAAATTGGCGAGCGGCCCGCCCATGCCGAATGCAAACGTCATGATCCCCATATGCTCGATCGACGAATAGGCGAACAGACGTTTGATGTCCCGCCGACGATAGAGCATGAAGCCCGAGAAGATCAGGCTGATAAGGCCGAGCGCGATCATGATCGCCCCGACATTGAGGGTATCGGGATGAGCCGCGAGCAGCATCTTGAAACGCAGCAATGCGTAGAGCGCGACGTTGAGCAAAAGCCCCGACAGGACGGCCGAGATCGGGGTCGGGCCCTCGGCATGCGCGTCAGGCAGCCAGGCATGAAACGGAGCAAGACCGATCTTCGTCCCGTAGCCGACCAGCAGAAACACGAAGGCGAGCGAGAGCAGCTTGGCATCGAACGCCGCCCCGTTTCGCAGCAGCAGGTCCCAGGCCATGGCCGGCAACCCCTCCCCGATCACCGGCTGCGCCACGAGATAGATCAGAATCGTACCGAAGAAGGCGAGCGCAATGCCGACCGAACCAAGAATGAAATATTTCCACGCCGCCTCGATTGCTTCCGGTGTGCGATAGATGCCGACCATCATCACCGTCGACAGTGTCGCGACTTCCACGCCCACCCAGAGCAGGCCGACATTGTTCGACACCAGCGCGAGATTCATCGCCGCCATCATCGCCTGATAAAGCGCATGATAGAAACGCAGAAATACCGGTGTCAGCTTGCCGATCTCCAGCTCATGGCCGATATAGGTCGCGCTGAAAATGCTGGTCGTGAAACCGACGAACGCAGTGAGGATGACAAGATAGATATTGAAATCGTCGATGATGAAGATATCGGTCCGCACGCGGTCGGCGAACAAAAGTGCAACCGCGGCGACGAGTGTTGCGCCGGACGCCAGCACGTTGAGCAGCGCCCCGATCCGGTAATGCGCGATCAGCCCGAGCAGCAGCGTCGCCGCCGCCGGGATGGCCAGAAGATATGTCAGCGGCGAGGTCATTGCAGCGTGCTTCGCTCGCTCCGGAAGCGGTCAAGGGCAGCAAGGTCGACGGTGTCGAAGCGCTCGCGGATGCGAAAAACAAAGATGCCGAAGACCGAAAAGGCGATCAGGATCGAGAAGGCGACCGAAATCTCGACGACAAGCGGCATGCCCCTTGCGCCGGTGGCGGCGAGAATCAGGCCATTTTCGAGCGACATGAACCCGACGATCTGGGTCACGGCATTGCGGCGCGTGATCATCATCAGCAGGCCGAGCAGGATCACGGCCAGGGCAAAAGCAAGGTCTTCGCGGGCCAGCGCCGTCACGCCGACATTGACCGGCATGACGAGGAGGATTGACAGCGCGATCAGGCCGAGGCCGGTCAGCATCGTCGGCCCGGCGCCGATCACCTGCTCGATCTCGCGGTGAATGCCGAGCCGGTAGACGATCCTGTTCAGAGCCGCGGGGATGACGAAGCCCTTGACCACGAGCGCGATGAGCGCGGTGACCATCAGGTGCATGGCCCCCTGGACATAAGCCTGCCAAGCGACCGCCAGCGAAAGCACGATGGCCTGCAACGCGAACACATTGAGCGTCGCCAGGATGCGATCCTGATAGAGCAGCAGCAGGCTCAGCACCAGCATACCGCCGGCCAGAAGATGCGCGATATCGAATTGCAGCGACGTCATCAGAAGCCTTGCGATACGAACAGGAGAAACACGGCGAGTGCCGCCGTGGCAAAAGCCCCGCCGAGAAAGACCGGATAGCGGAACACGCGCATCTTAGCGACCGCGGTCTCCGCGATCGGAAGCAGGACCGCCAGCAGCATGATCTTCGAAAGGTAAAACGCCAGGCCGATGGCGAAGGCCAGCGGGCTCTTGTCGCCGGTCGCCATGCCGAACGGCAGGAACAGACACACCAGCAGCGAGAAATACAGCGTCAACTTCAGAGCGGCGGCCGCCTCGATCATGGCGAGATGGCGGCCGGAATATTCCAGCACCATGGCCTCATGGACCATCGTCAGTTCGAGATGGGTCGCGGGATTATCGATGGGGATACGGGCATTTTCGGCGATGGCCACAAAGATGAAGGAGAACAGTACCAGCCCGAGCGAGACCCGCAGACCGACCGATCCGTGGATCATGTGTTCGGCGATCGCCGACAGCTGGGTGGTCCCCGCCACCAGCGACACGGTGAACACCACGAGCAGCATCGCCGGCTCCGCGAGCGAAGCGATCAGCATCTCGCGCGACGAGCCGATGCCGCCGAACGCTGTCCCCACGTCCATGCCGGCAAGCGCAAGCGCGAAACGCCCGGTCGCAAGCAGAGCCACGATCGCGATCAGGTCGGCGGACCACGAAAACAGCAATCCGGTCGAATAGGTCGGGATTAGCGCGGCCGCGACCCAGGTCGTGGCAAAAAGCAGATAGGGAGTGCCGCGGTACAGCCATGACGCATCATGCGCCATTACCGCTTCCTTGTGCATCAGCTTCCAGATATCGCGGTAAGGCTGCAGCAGCGGCGGCCCGATCCGCCGCAACAGTCGCGCCTTGACCTTGCGTGTCACGCCGAGAATGAACGGCGCCACCGCGAGCACCAGTATCATTTGCAGGCCTTGCGCCACGAGATCGTAGATCATCGCCATGCGGCCACCACGATCAAGAGCACGATCAATGCCGCAAAGACGAGCATGAGGTAACGGCGGATCGTCAGGAATTGCAGGCGATTGAGTTTGCCTGCGGCAGTCCAGATCGCGCGTGTGCCCGGTCCGTAAGCGAAGCGCCAGGCGGGATCGAAAACCTTGAGGGAGAAGCGCGCCGGCTTTGCCGAGCCCGGCGGCGGCATCTCGACCGTCTCGCGGATATCGAACAGAGCCGCGCCGAACACGCGGCGGATCGGCATCACGAAGCTCGATCCGGAATATTGCGTGACAAGCGATGGATCCGGATAGCCGCAATCCCAGATCGCACTCCGCCGCGTTGCGCGCGTTGCGAAGCGATGGATCACGGTTGCGGTCAGAACGCCCGAACAGATCAGGAAGGAAAGGATGATGAGGCCGTTATAGGAGCTGCGGCTCGCGGCGATCGGCACGATCGACAGCCAGGCAATGCCGCTTTGCTCCGGCATCCGGGCGCGGACAAGCGCATGCGCGACCGGAGCCAGCATGTCGATCAGGGGCCCCGGCACGACCCCCGACAGAAAGCAGAGCGCGGCCAGTGCGTACATGGCAGCCAGCGAGAAGCGGTCGACATCATGGGCATTGCGCGCTGCCGCCGTGCGGGCCCGCCCAAGAAAGACCGTACCGAAGAGCTTCACAAAGCATGCCGCAGCGAACGCGGCTGCCAGCGCCAGCAGCGCACCGACTGTCGGCACGATCAGCTTCAATCCCCAATGCGGCAGTTGCGGTCCGACCAGGATTGCCTGGAAGGTCATCCATTCGGATACGAATCCATTCAGCGGCGGCAGGGCCGAAATCGCTGCGCACCCGATCAGGAATACAATGGCGGTATGCGGCATGCGGCGAATGAGGCCGCCGAGGCGCTCCATGTCACGCTCGCCACTCGCATGCACGACGGCGCCGGCGCCGAAGAAGAGCAGACTCTTGAAGAAGGAGTGATTGAGCACATGCAGGAGCGCAGCGGTCATCGCCAGCGCCGCCGGTACGGCCATGTCGTGGGCGCGGAATGCCATGGCAAGCCCAAGACCGACAAAAATGATGCCGACATTCTCCACGGTGCTGTAGGCGAGCAGACGCTTGATGTCCTGCTGCAGCAGCGCATAGAGCACGCCGAGAACCGCGGTGACCCCGCCGAACGCGATGACGATCAGGCTCATCCAGGAGGCCGGCTCGTTCACGAGATCGAAAACGATACGGATGAAGCCGTAGATCGCCACCTTGGTCATGACGCCGCTCATCAGGGCCGAGACGTGGCTCGGGGCGGCGGGATGAGCAAGCGGCAGCCAGATATGCAGCGGCACGAGTCCGGCCTTTGATCCCGCGCCGACAAGCGCCAGAAGGAAAACGAGCCCCGCGATCAGCGGCGGCTGGGCGGCCTCGCGCATCGCCGTGAACGCATACCCGCCATGCGGTCCGGCCAGCAGACCGAAGGCAAGCAACAGGCACAGCGTGCCGGCACTGGCCATCACAATATAGATGTAGGCCGCGCGGGCATTCTCCTCACGCCGATGATCCGCGAGAACCAGGATCCACGAGGCCAGCGACATGAACTCCCACGCCACGAGGAACGTGAAGGCGTCGTCGGCCATCAGCACGAAGTTCATGCCCGCGAGATAGGCCGGAATGTAAGGCAGGACACGCAGCGGCGAGCGTTCATGACGCCCGTAACCGATCCCGTAGACCCCGGCGGCAAGGCCGCCCAGATTGACCACCAGCAGAAAAAAGGCCGACAGGGCATCGATGCGAAGCGCGCCCCCGGTGAGCGGCAGCCCGAGCGGCAGCGCCAATCGCGTATTCAGGTCGCCGGATACGAGAGCAAAAAACGCCGATCCCAGCCCTGCTGCCGAAATTGCGACAATCGCGCCGTAAACGACAGCCGGCGCGGCCCGCCGGCGACCTATGACGACAGCCAGCACCGCGGCCACGAGATAAGCGACCACGCATGCCAGTCCGATGCGAAGAGGCATCGCTTGCTCTCAAAATCCCGTCGATTCCCGGAACGGGCCGGACTCAGTGAAGATGCAGAATGAGCATATATCGTGCGTCGATTCCAGATGAACTTGCGAGCGGGCAGCAGCCATTTCCAGCTGCGGCGGCCGCGCTACGCAGCCTGGAATAAGGCCTTGACCCGCTTCAAGCATTCGAACATCGTCAGCCCGCGATGCACGCCCGCGCAGACGGATGCTCCGGCGCGGGCGCATTGTCGCGTGCCGGCAATTCACGCCTCCAGACGGATAATCGATCAATGACCGCACTGCGTATCAAGGCCGGCCCCTACGAATTCGAGGCCACCATGCTGGAGGCAATGGCACCGAAAACGTGCGCCAGATTCGCGAGCCTCCTGCCCTACAAGCAGCAGATCATTCACGTTCGCTGGAGCGGCGAAGGATGCTGGATTCCGCTCGGCGAATTCGATTTCGGCCTGCCGTATGAAAATCCAACCAGCCATCCGGCCCCGGGCGACATCATCCTGCATCCGGGCGGTATCAGCGAGACCGAGATCCTTCTCGCTTATGGGGCGGTGGCGTTTTCGAGCAAGGTCGGCCAGCTCGCGGGCAATCACTTTCTGACGATCACCAAGGGCTACGAAAACCTGCTTCCGCTCGGAAAGATGACGCTCTGGAAGGGCGCACAGGATATCGTCTTCGAGCGCATCTAATCGATTATCGGCTACCGCCGGACCGCCCGCGCGGCAGCCGCTTCCGGCAGCAGAAGCATGGCGAGGCTCGCAGCAACCAGCATCGCCAGCATGATACCGCTCAGAATCATGATCACGAAGACCTGACCCCAGAGCGTGCGCGCGCGATCATCGGCGATCTGGCGTTCGATCGCGCGGATTTCCATTTCGCTGATCTTCTCGATTCCCGCCCGCACTTCTCCGATGACCGCCTCGTAACGCTCGGTCCGGCGTTGCCGCTTCTCGGTTTCCATCTTCTGCAACTCCGCCGCGCTGGCCGACTTGTCGGTCTCCAGTTCGTCAACCTGCGCCATCTTCGCGCGCAGCGTCGACATGAGATCGAGCAGTTGCCCTCTCGGCACGGTCGATCCCGTCAACGCCTTTTCGATCTTGCCAAGCTCCAGGCCGGCGGCGCGGATCGCTTCCTGGAGCCGTTCCGGCCGAAAGTTTTCTTCGCGGAAATCGCCGGTGCCCTTGATCAGGTTCGCCTGCTCCAGCAATGCCATGATGCTCTGACTCTGGAAACGGATCTCATAAGAACGATTTAGTCCCTCTCGCAGGGAAGCGCTGTCGGCAAGATACCGGACGAGCAGAACTGTCGACACAATTGCAAGCGCGAAGAAAAGCGCGGCGGAAGCGGCGACGAGACGGGTTGTCCGCGGATGCAGGAACAAGGTGCGCTGCTGCGTGGGCAAATGAATGGTCATCGCGCTCCACCCGGCGCCACTGCCGTAATGCCGGCTCCTCGCAGCAGACCGGCATGCGCCATCTGCGCCGATTCCTGCCGCACGACCTCTCCTGCGCCCGTGAACCGAACATATTGGGAGGCCGGCGCGGCCATCCCGATCAAATGCCCCTGAATGGCATCGCACTGCTCGCGCCACAGAAACAAACGCTGGGCTTCGGTTTCGACGCCTTCCGCCAACACGGTAACGCCGAGACCGCGTCCCAGACCGATGACGGCACGAACAATGGCCGCCGAATGCGGGTTGCGATCCAGATTCGCGATGAACGAGCGATCAATCTTTATTTTTCCGAATGGAAACGCCTGCAGATACGACAATGACGAATATCCGGTGCCAAAATCGTCCATCGCGATCCGAACACCCAGCGACTTGATCTGGCGGAGCAGTGTCGTCACTCCCGAGAGATCATCGATCAGGGTACCCTCGGTCACTTCGAGCTCGAGACGTTCAGGATCCAGTCCCGTTTCCTGAAGAACGTTGCGGGTGAACTGCGCGAGGTTACCGCTGCGGAACTGGATCGGCGACAGATTGACGCTGATCTGAAGCGCGTGCGGCCATGACGCCGCTTCGCGACACGCCTCGCATAGGACCCATTCGCCGAGACGCGCGATCATTTCGCTTTCCTCGGCAAGGTCGATGAATGCGGCCGGCAGCAGCAGGCCGCGCTCCGGGTGCTGCCAGCGGATCAGCGCCTCGAACCCCGTGATCGTGCCGTCGATGCGCGCCTGCGGCTGATAATGCAGACGGAACTCATTGCGGCGGATGGCGAACTGCAAATCATGGCGCAGCGCCTTCTGTTCATGAACGACCCGATCCATTTTCGGCTTGAAGAAGCGTATCGAACCGTTCGGATCGGCTTTCGCGCGTCGCAGTGCAGCTTCAGCGTTGGCCAGCAGCGCCTCGGCATCCGCTCCGTCCTCTGGATAGACGGCTATGCCGATGCTGGCGCCGATCCTGATCGGGCAGCCATCGACCGGAATCTCCTCCGCCGAAGCCTCCAACAGCGCAGCGGCCAGCCGCTCGGCATCGCCAGGCAGGTTGGCCTGCGTCTGGATAAGCACGAACGTATCGCTGCCGTAGCGCGCAAGAAAAGCGTCGTCGGCAGCCCGCTTCAATCGAAGGGCGAGTTCGGCCAGCAGTTTGTCGCCCGTCGAATATCCGAACAGATCGTTGCACCGCTCGAAGCGATTCAGATCGATATAGAACAGAGCGAACCGTTCTGCATTTTTCTCAGCTTCCACAATCGCGCTCGACAGCGTTTCCCTCAGAGCGGCGCGGTTCGGAAGATTTGTCATCATATCGTGCCGCAGCAGATGAGCGATCCGCGTCTCCGATTGCTTGCGTTCCGTCACATCTTCAACGACGCCCAAAATATGTTCCGGCTTGCCGTCCTGCCCGAACAGCAACACCCGGACGCTGTTGGCGATGCGCCTGCGATCGCCGGTCAATTCGATTTCCGTTTCGCGTTCTTCGATCGGTTTATCGCTTCCCAGTTCCAAAAGACGGCGATCCTGCTCGGCAATCAGACCCGCCGTCTGCGAAGTGAAAATTTCCTGCGTCGTTTTTCCGATCATCTGGTGGCGCGGGATGCCATAAAACTGTTCACCGGCGCGGTTCACGATCAGATAGCGTCCGTCGCTCACCCGCTTCACGAAGATGGTCGCAGGCACATTCTCGATGATGGCGTCGAGCAGCGCCCTGTTTCTGCCGTACTCGCGCGCGGCAAGATGCTTTTCGGTGACATCCTCATGCGTCGCCACCCAACAATCGGTATCGACCGGCTGACTGACGGTATTGATGATGCGCCCGTCATTCAGCTCGATGATGCCGTCCGTGCGGCGGCCATCGCGGATCGCGGCAAGCATCCATTCAACATAACGCACAGTAATGCCCGGGCGGGCTCCGCTCTCCGTGCGCAATCGTACCAGTTCCCTGATCGAGGATCCGGCACGCACCTCACCGGCCGCAAGCCCTAACATGCGGACATAGGACTCGTTGAAAAGGATCAGCCGACCCGACCCATCAATAAGACAGAATGCCTGCCCCAGATTGTTTAGCGCCGCCGAAATGTCCCGGTTCTGTTTTTCCAGCCTGCTGTGAGAGAGCCGCTCAAGATGGAATTTGAGTATTCCCAGCGCAAGCAGCACCAGCATGAAGAGCATCATGAATGCGATGCCGGTCTGCATCGACAGCGTGCCCTGAACTGCGCGCGATACCGCAAGTTGGTAGTCGTTGCCGACCGCGAGATACAGGCTTCTTGTGAGTGACAGCATGCGCGCATCCTGCTTACGGCGATAGCCGGCACGGACGTCTGCCGGCCAGAGCCCGCCGAAAATTCAGACCGTTCTTTTCCGCAAGGCCGACGTTGCAACGCCGGAAACAGCGCGCGCACGCTTCTCGCGACGCCGATACGGCGAACCGAACGCAAAAGGCGCGCGCACTTGCGACGATACGGACACGATGCATTTACGCAGCCTCTCAATTTGCGAGGCAGCGATAAGGTAAAAAACTTAACGTCGGCTGAAATTCGATGTATAGTTCTCTTGCATGGAAGTATTTGTACTCAATTATAAAGTATTGTTCTCACCGCAATGTACTCAATAATATGGTGAGAGCAGAGGGAGTTGAATGAGTACTTGATATGAACTCTCTGTTCTGGCTCAACGACGAACAATGGGCCGCCATCGCCTCATTGATGCCCGAGGGCGGCGTAGGACCGAAGCGGCTCGACGACCGTGTCGTCATCAGCGGCATCATCCATGTCCTGAAATCCGGCTGTGCCTGGCGCGACTGTCCACGCGAGTACGGCCCCTACATGACGGTCTTCAACCGCTTCAATCGCTGGAAAAACCGCGGCCTCTGGCAACTTATCCTCGACCGTCTGGTCGCCGGACAGCATGTGCCCGAGCTCGCCGCCTTCCGGAACGGCTCCGCCGCGAGTTACCGCTTTCGAAGAAGCCGAAAGCGAAAATCGCCCGACACCCGCTTGCACGTAAACCCGTCACCGGATGGCGGCGGCCGTTATTTGCAGGAGGCGACGCGACAGTCGGCGGCAGAAGCGCTCCGCCAACTGGCGCAGCTTCACCAGGACAAGCCGGTCTCGACGTGGATCGATGACATCGTCGATTGGCACCTGAAGTCGTCCGCCCAGGCCGATGAGGACGCATGGATTCCCGGCATGGCCGGCGAGACTGACCGACATGTTGCGCAGGCCGTCGAACGCTTCCACCAGCAGCGATTCAAGGTAACCATCGACCGGCTGACCGCCGAAATCGTGGACTTGCGGATCAAGTTGCTGACGGCGCTCGCCTGCATGAGCAGTTACGCCGACGACCCGCAGAACAATGTCTCTGCCACAAAGGCAACGCTCAAGATGCTGCTCAGCGAACTGGCGCGCCCCGCTGACCGGGAACAGATATCAGATGTCAAAATATCCAATCACCGCTGAACCGCTTGCCGGCATCGCGTCGACGCAACCGGTCAACCGGCAATCGACAGGGGATTTGCGTTAATTTCGTTAACCGTAATCATTCGTTAACATTGACTACCCTGACACCGATTTAGAGAATTTTCAAATTCGTGACGATGCCGACACGTACGCAAGCAATGAGACGCGACAAGGTATCTCCGTGTAGCCATCCGGCTGGTCTTTGATATTGCCGGGTTGCGACAACGCGGAGAGAGGGAAGCGGTTTATGGCGGACTTTCCTTTCTGGCTGAGCGACGAGCAGTGGACTGCGATCTCGTTGCATTTGCCAGTCAACCAGCCTGGACCGCGCCGCGTCAGTGATCGTGTCATCCTCAGCGGCATCATTTTCGTTCTGACGACAGGCCGTCCGTGGAGGGAGTGTCCGCCGCAATACGGTCCGTATATGACCGTGTTCAACCGCTACAATCGCTGGAAGAACCGCGAAATCTGGCGCCGCATCGTCATCGAGCTCGAGAACTTCGGCATCGAGCTCGGCAGTTCGACCCCTGCGTCGGCGCGAAAGCAGCGCGCACCTTCCCCTGCTGACGATAAAACGGCACGCAAGCCGCTCCATACGGTGCATACGAACGGCGCGGCGCAACGTGACGGCGCATCGACCGCCCGCCCGCTCGCCGTGCCGATCGGCGAGGCGGTCACCTGCCACGAGCGCGCCGGCGCACACGTGACGCCGGCGCTGTCCGACCACGACCTGCGATTGCTGCGCCAGCTCAAGGATTGCATGGTCAATTACGTCTCCGGCCTGATTGAACTCAATCACAGGCTCCTCACGGCGCTTGAGACGTTGGAGCAGAACGTCGCCAACGGACGAGCGCCTGAGGCGATCGCATCGTCATCGAAACAGACGGCAAAGACGGCGCGTCTCTCCGCGCGCGCTTCGCTTTAGTCACTCGTAACGCGGCTTTATGATTCCAAATTGCACCTTTGGCGCCATCATTTTAGATACACTTTTTGCGTGCAATTTCAGGATATGCAATTTCAACAAAAGTAACGTCGCCGTTTAATTTAAACCAAATTCTTCTTGTGGTTTTCACGGATTGTGCTTTTTGATCGCGTAAATCTGTGTGGTCCGCACAGCCGCCGTCGCAAAAACAGCGCCGTTTTAATGCACGCGATTAAAGCTGACCGCATTCATTTCCGAAAACACGCTCGCTACCGTCACTATCAATGCAATTTGACCAGATCATTCGTGAGTTGGAGCAGACCCGGACACTCCCGGTCGACGCATTAAGGAAGGCACAGATCAACCGGGATCTGATCACGCCTGAACTTTTACGCGTCATCGAACGTTATATTGCCGCCGATTCCAACACGCGTTCACGTCCAAACGCCGTCTTCTTCGCTTTCCATCTGCTCGGCTCCTGGCGGGCGAAGTCGGCCTATCCGCTGCTCGCCACGTTCCTGCGGCAAAATCCGGCCGACCTCGAGGACGTGCTCGGCGACGCCATCACCGCCACGAGCCATCGCGTCATGGCATGCGTTTTCGACGGCGATCCCGGGCCTCTCTATGGCATTATTACCGATACCGGCGCCGACGAATTCATACGCTCCCGGATGTGCGAAGCGCTGGCCATGGTGGTGCTGCAGGGCGACCTGCCGAAATCCGAAGCCGGCCGTTTCCTGCAGCGCGGCTTCTCCGAGATCAAACCGATCCGAAATTGCCAGGTCTGGGTCGGCTGGAAGAATGCGATCGCCATGCTTGGCCTGAGCGAACTCACCCCGCTTGTTCGCGAAGCCTATGAGCGGCATTCGATCGACGAAGCGCTCGGCACCTTCCAGCAGTTCGAGGAAGAGGACATGGCCTTCGACGGCCGCGGCGCGCAACGGCATCCCTCCTGGATGCAGAATGAGTACACGCCCTTCGGCGATATCGTCGAAGAATTGTCGGCCTGGCAGCAGTTCCGCAAGCCTTGAGCCCGTCCCGGCCGCGCTCGCCGGATCATCCCATCCTGAAATCGCCGCCAGCCTTGTTCGATCTTCGGCCAAAGTTCTCTCGTCATCCCGGCGAAGCGATAGCGCCCACCTTTCGTGGGCCCCGGTCCGGGATCGGGGGCGTTTTTTCGCACGGCTTTTTTGCATCGGCCCGCATGTGCGCCAACATTTCCCTAGTATTCGGATTCATCTTTGTTAATATTCACTAACGAAATTGGTGGAATTGAGTACATTATACTTCATTTGTACTCAATCCGATCGAGTATTCAATCGTACGCGAGTGATATGACATCATGGGTGCACCGGCAATTGCAGACAAAAATCTGACGGCAAGCCACGCGGGTCGTTATCGCCGTTCATTGCTGCGCGAGTCCGCAATCCGCGGATCGAGCGCCGAGCCTCTGGACGAGTTGTCCTCGCTGAACGAACTGCATTTGGCACTTGCCCCGATCAACCGGACGCTCGACCGCCTCGCCCGCATCAAACGACGCTACGGTTTCGATATCGATGACATCATCATTATCGCCGCGTGCGGTGCGATCAATTTCGCCGGCGCGCGGCACGATATGCCCTTCGCACAGCCGGCCAACGTCTCCTCGATCGCCGAGTATATCCGCACGCCCCGCGAAACGGTGCGCCGCAAACTGCAGGTCATCGAGAGCCGCGGATTCCTCCAGCGCTATTCGGGAGGCTATCTGATCACGAGCACACGCGAATGGCTCTCGCTGATGGATATCCTCGTCCCCAAGCGGGCAACCTGATCCTTTTCCCGAGCTAAATCCCCTCGCATGCGCGCCGCGCACGGATGGAAGCGCCAATAGAGTGCAACCGGCCCTCCATCCGGCCGGTTGCGCGTTCCAAAACAGAGAAAGGCGTGTCAGACGTCCATCTGTCCGCCTACATCGGCGAATAGATCAGGCGATCGGCGTGAAAGGGCATCTGGCTCGCGACTTTTTCCGGCTCCGCCTTGGCTTCGACAATGTCGCACAGCTTGATGCGATCGAATTCCGACCAGACCGAGCCGAGCCAATGGCGGACATAGCCGCGCAGCACGAACGAGTTTGAGGCTGCTTCCTGATTGGCGTTCTTGTTGGCGATGAACGACAGGAAGGACACCGCCGCGCTCTCGACCCGCTCGTAGGCCACTTCGTTCAGCTTCGGAATGGAGATTTCGACGCCGTGCTGGTCCTTCTGGAAGAAGGATTCGTACACGCTCGGATCCCATTTGAAGAACGTCGCCTCATTGATGAAGTTCTTGACCAGATAATAACGCGCCTCGGGGACGTAGGAGCGGATCACCTCGATCTCCCCGAGCGAGGAGATCGACGAACTCAGGACATGCAGCAGCACGAGCCGGACTTCCGCACGCTTGAGCGCCTCCAGGAAACCGATATTCTGCAGAAACTGCAGGGTCAGCGAAAGATAGCCGGCACGCACATCGATCAGCGTTGATTTATTGGCACTGCGGATCGTATCGAGAATCCGCATCTGGTCGAAGACCGAGGTAATATCGACGACTTCAGTCTCGTTGGGATGAAAGCGCTGCAGGTTGCCCTTCGGCGACTCGGTATCGAATGCCCGGATCGGCAGCCGGCACGCAGCGAAATAATCGATCAGTGTGCGCGACACCGTCGTCTTGCCGACGCCGCCTTTATCCGCTCCAACAATAATCAGGATGTTTTTGGACATGATACACGAACCTTCTTTTCAGCGGTGTCTTTGTCGTTATTGGTAAACCGTCGCGACCGTGCCGAGTTGCATGGTCATTTCAATCAGCGTACGGCAAGCGGGCACCCAGTTTGGGGTCACCAACTCAAGACGAGCGCGATCGACCGTTACGGTTTTGTACCGCTTGACGTGCTTCGGCGCGTCGGCACACGTTGATCTCCTGCGCTGGTGCAGGATTCGCGGATGCGGCGGACCTGACAATGGACGCGTCTGCGGGGAGCGTGCGGTTCGGCAACGGTCGGCAGAGAGCATCGGTACGGGGCGTCGTCCCATGCTCTCTGCCGCCTGGCCCAGGCATCAGTCGCAGCGGACATGAGGATCCGCGGGGCCGGCAGGACGCAAACGGCAAAGGCGATCCGCCTGCGTCCTGATGTCGTACACCCGGCCCGTAACGATTGCGGCGGGTGGATCGAAAGAAGGTGTCTAGCTGCTCACCTTGACGTCGGCGAGATCGACGACCGGCATGGTCGACACATTGGTCCCGCTTTGGGCATTACTCACATTGGCGGCCGGCGGAAGACGGCCGGTATCGACATTCGTCGCCCGGTGCGTATCCGCGCCGCCAACCGTCAGCTTCAGACGATCGAGCTTGACGGGCGCGACGCCGTGTTCGCCCTTGGAGCCCTGCTTGCGTTCGGAGCGAAAATCCGTTGACGAAAACTCGCCGGAGATCACCGCGCCCTTTTCGATCTGGAGCTCGCCATAACTGACGTTGCCCTGAACGCGCGCAGTCGAGCGCAGGATCATCAATTGCTTGATTTCGAGCTTTTCCGAGATCGAGCCATGAACGTCGGCGTCGGTCGCAATAATGTTGCCCCGGATCACGCCAGACGGTCCGATGCGGATCGAGCGCGCCGTCAGTTCGCCTTCGAAGGTCCCATCGACAACGATGACGTCGGGAACCGACATCTCGCCTTTGATCGAAACCGCTTCCCCGATGTAAGCCACATTCGGTTCCATCGGCCGGAAATCTGCAATCTTGCTCTGCTCACTCACGTGTACCTCCTTGGGCCTGCGCCGCAGCCTGTTCTCAATTCTGCAGCAATACATCGCTCATTTTGAGCGCAGCCACTCATGGCGGGCGCTTCAGCCCGGCCGACCTTCGCTGTCATCTTATGCTTGGTATTAGCTGCCGTAGCTCTGCGCAGCGCGCAACGTATATGTGAACGCATATGAAAATTGTCTGCGTCGATGATCATCTTCTCGTGTAACGGCGTGCTGATCGACAGCATGCGTATCGTCGCCGACACGGCGGCAAGGATGTTTGCCGACAGCGGCGTATCGTTGAACGCCGTCACCTATGAAAAGCTTTCCGATGGCCAGTGTGTCGCCCGCGTTTGCCGTGAATACGAAAGCAGGACTGGCCATAATTTCAAGCCGTCTTTTGCCAGCCACGCCTATTCCGGCATCATCCACCGCTTCGAAACCGAACTGCACGCCGTGCCGCATATCGGCTATGCCTTGTCCTGGTTGCGGGATCCGAAATGCGTTTTCTCGGAATGGCCGAAGGACGTAATCCGCGCCGGCCTTGAATCTGCCGGCCTCGCCCACTTCTTCGCCCGGCACCGGGTCGTCTCCTTTCACGATACCGGTTTCGAACAGCCCTTTTTCGTTCTCGGAAAGATGCTCGGGATCGCTCCGTCCCGGTGCATTCTGGTTTGCCGCTCACCGGCGACAATCGCGCGGGCAACGCGTTCCGGCCTGCAGACCATCGGCTTTGCCGGGCACGCGGAGCACAGCGAGGAGCACGAACGCCATCTTCTGGCGGCGGGAGCGACCGCGGTGATCACCGATATGCGACAATTAAAGCAGACGGTGGTGGACCTTCAGCAACCCCACCACACTCGCATGCAGGCCGCATCCGCCGGCTGGTGCTGATATGGCCGGTCATGAAGCGCATCGCCAAAAGCGCGCGCTGATCAAACCATCAATTGAAATTGCGACCCTTGGACACAGGGCTTTCGTCTTGCCAAGCCCTGTGAAGCAAAGCGGAAATGCTCTTCGATTCAGCTACTTACAATGGCAACGTCGCCGAGTATCTCACGCGTGGCAGTGGCGGCGACGATGTCGGCGATCTCCGGCCAGGCCCCGACATTACCTGCATATATAATGTGATCGACCGGCGAACTTGACAGAATACCCTGGAGATCATGACGGCCGTGCAGGCCCTCGCCCGTAAAGAGGCCGACGACGACCGAGGGCCCCGGCGACCGCCGCAGAAAATCGACGAGAAAAGGCGCTTGCTCCAGAAAGACGCCGGAGACCTGCGCGAAGCAGCCGATTTTTCTGATCCGCTCGGCAAGCGTGCGGGTTGCGGTCAGCGACGCCCGCTCCCGCGTCGAGCCATGCGCCACGAGAACGACGTTCGTATCGGCGGGCGCAAAGCTGGCGGCGCCCGCCGCCGCCGCCGCGCGGCGCACGACAATGCCGGCCAGCGTCGGGTCGAGCCCGAGCGGCGGCAATATCTGAAGGCGCAACGACGGTATCCGCCGGACCGCAGCATCATGCAGTCTGTCATACGCAATCTGCGCGAAATAGCCGTCGGACATGAAAAGCGGATAGACAAGCACCGAGGGCGAGCGGAACGCCAACAGCGCGTCCTCCATTTCCGGCTCGCCGCTGAGGAAGCCGAACCGCAGCTCCGAAAAAGTCGCACGCGCCGCGAGGTTGGCGGCGAGACGTTTCACATTATCGTTGTACGCATGTGCGATCCGCTCACCATGCGCCGCTACGAGAAGGGAAAAACGCGCCTCGCCCCTGTTCAATGGCTTGTTCCGTCCGAGAATGTGATCTTGTTCCACACATTGTATTTGCCGGACGGCCGCGACATCGGGATACGCTTTACCTCGGTGAAGGTCGCCGCATCGTAGACGACGAGCGCGCCGTCCATCTCCCAGACCGACACCAGCGCAAAGCGCCCGTTCCTGTCGAACTCGACATGCGCCGCGGTCTTGCCCGGCGATGGCGTCACCGTCCGCACCACTTCGAGCGTCTGCTTGTCGATGATCGCCATCGTGTCCTTCTTCGGACCGAGCATCCCGTCAGTCCAGGCAAACGGCGTCTTCTCGTGGCTGCGCATGAAGAAACCGGGACCCGGCGTCTCGATCGTCTTAATCACCGACCAGCGTTCGAGGTCCAGCACGCTGATGCGGCCCGCCTGCAGGTGCGGCGTCGCCATAACCGGCCGGCCCTTCCAGAGCCAGGCGATCCCCGAGCCGAGATGCGGCAGGCCGGGCATGTCGATCTGGACAATGTCGCGTCCGACATTGAGGTTGACCACCACCGCTTTTCCGTCGCGCGCCGAACCGATCAGGTGACGATAGGACGGATCGAAGAAGAAATCGTCGAGCGGCTGTGGCACCTCGATGCGACGCAGGCTGAACAGTCCCTGCGAGGAGGCCAGCCCCTCGACCATGCCCTTCTCGTGCGAGTGGACGAAACCGCCGAAGACCGGCGGCGCCGCGGGGTCAGTGGCGATCTCCCAAATTTCCGGAACGTCCTTCAAGGCGGCGATGAACGAATTGCGCGGACGCGCCTGATAGACTGCGGATACACGCGAGGACTTCCCCTTGCGGTCGCGCACATCGAGAATGCGCCGCACCGACAAATCCTCGCTCGACAGGATGACGAGGGTGTGGGGCAGATAATTGGCGACCGCCACATATTTTCCGTCACTCGACAAGGCGATGTTGCGCGAATTGATGCCGGCGCGGACCTCGGCAATGACCGTGAGAGACCATAGATCGTATTTCGTCACCCAGCCGTCGCGCGACATGAAATAGACGAAGCGGCCGTCGGGGCTGAATTTCGGCCCGCCATGCAAAGCGAAGCGGGTCTGGAAACGGGCCAGCGGCTCGAAGCGGTCGCCATCGAGGATGGTCGCGTGCTGGTCGCCGCTCTCCACGACGACGAACAGGTTCATCGAATCGGCGTCGTGTTTGGGCCGCGTCAGCGCCTCGGGCTGTGCGTGAACGACGCGACTCGCTGCGATCTCGGCCGCGCCCCAGGGCGGAACGGCCGCGAGTGGAGTTGCAACATAGGCAGCGAGCGCCTCGATCTCCTTCTTTGCAAGCTGCGCGTCGAAGCCCGGCATCTGCGTCGCAGGGCGCCCCTGCGCGATCACGCCCGACAGGCGCTGGCCGGTAAGACGGCCGAGATTCTCCGGCAGCAAAGCGGGCCCGGTGCCGCCGAGCCGATCGGCGCCGTGGCAGACCGCGCAATGCTCGCCATAGAGCTTCGCCGCGTCCGGCTCCGCCTGTGCCGGCGTGCACAGGGCCAACAAGAAGCAGAGAGCAAGTTCAGCCGGCCGCACGCGGTTCATGACGCAATCCCCGATAGGGCGTCACCGTCACGCGCGCCTGCGGCCCCGACAGGCCGATCTCGGCGTCGCTGAGATAGCAGCCGGGGTCCTCCGCCCAGGGGTCGCCGGTGATGCGCATGGCGCGCACACGCGTGTTGCCGCCGCAGATGTCGCGATAATCGCAGGTCGCGCAGCGTCCGCCGATCGCGCGCGGACGCGCGCGCAACCCGGCCATGATCGGGTCGCTCAGATCGCTCCAGATTTGCGAGAACGGGCGCTCCTTCACGTTGCCGAGCGTGTGATGCCACCACATCGTATCGGGATGGACGTTCCCCAGATTGTCGATATTGGCGATGTTGACGCCCGACGAGTTGCCGCCCCACGCCATCAGCAGGTCGCGCAGATGTTCGATCCGCTCGGGTGCGCGCTGCTCCATCCATTGCAGGAAATAGACCGCGTCGGCATCGTTGTTGCCGGTCACGATCTCGATGCTGCGGCCGGCCTTGGCCCAGTCCCAGGCGCGGCCAATCACGAGATCCATCGCCTGGCGGGTGGCATCCCAGGTCGCGTCGTCGCCCCGATAGGTGTTGCCGCGCCCGGCATAGACCAGATGCGACAGATAGAATTTGGTGAAATTCTCTTCCTCGACGAGGTCGAGCAGAGCCGGCAACTCCGCGACATTGTCCTCGGTCATCGTGAAGCGTACACCGACCTTCACATCGCGGTCGCGCAGCGACCGCAGGGCCTGCAGCGCGCCCTCATAGGCGCCCGCCTTACGACGGAAACGGTCGTGCGTCTCCCCGATCCCGTCGAGCGAGATGCCGACATAGTCGAAGCCGGCGTCGCGGATACGATCGGCGCAGACGTCGTCGATCAGCGTGCCGTTAGTCGACAGCCCGACGAAGAAGCGCATGGCCTTGGCACGCGCCGATACCTCGAAAATGTCCGGGCGCATCAGCGGCTCGCCGCCGGACAGGATCAGCACCGGCACGCCGAACGACTTGAGGTCGTCCATGACACTAAATGCCTCGGCCGTCGTCAGCTCGCCGGGCGAGACAAAATCCCCCGAAATGGAATAGCAATGCTTGCAGGCTAGGTTGCAGCGGCGGATGAGGTTCCAGATCACGACCGGCCCCGACGGCCGCCTGTCGCGAAGCACCGGCGTCGGAACAAGCGCCTCCTTCAGATAATGGGTCAGTCGGAACACGAGGCGCCTCCGGCGCTTACGCAGCGATGCGCAAGCCAGTCTTCTTCAGGATACGGGTGGAGAACAATACGTCGTGGGCGCGACAGGAAGGGCCGAGCAGATCCGCGATCCGCGCGACCTTGTCGAGCACCTCAGTCCGCGAGCGGCCGTGGACCATCGCGAACAGATTGTAGCGCCAAAACGGCAGGTGCCGCGGCCGCTCGTAGCAGTGTGTTACGAAATCAAGCGCACCGATGCGTGGGCCTGCATGATCAACAACTTCGTCCTCGACGTCCCAGACGGACATACCGTTCGCGGTGAACCCCAGCGCATAATGATTGGGAATGACGCCGATCCGCCGGATCGCGCCGCTGGTAAGCAGGCGTTGCATGCGGGCAATAGCCTCCTCCTCCTCGACGCCGACGCTGCGCGCGACAGCTGCATATGGCTTCTCGACCAGCGGCAGGCCAGTCTGCGTGGCTGCAATGATGCGGCGGTCAACCTGATCAAGCATGCTCATATATCCACTCGAAAACCCACGAAAAATTCACGCGTCTTGGGCATCGGATAAACCTTCAGGCCGGTCTCGGCCTCGATGCGGTCGATCACCTCGGCGATCTGCTCCGGTTTCTCGGTCGATATGACGAACCACATATTGAGGTCGTGCGTGCGCTCATAATTGTGCGCGATCTCGGGATGCGCATTGACGATATCGGCCACCGCGTCGATGCGCCGTGGAGGAACCGCCATCGCGCACAGACACACCGCGCCGCCGAGCCGCTCGGCATTCCAGAGCGGTCCGAACCGGCTGATACGGCCCGCATCGAGCATGTCGCCAAGTGTGTCGATCACCTCGCCCTCGCTCAGGCCGAGCTCGGCGCCCGCCTCGCGAAAGGGCTCCCGGGTGAGCGGAAAGCCGCCCTGCAGGCCGTTGATGATCGCCTGCTCTGTCGGATTGCAGTTTCGGGTCAATGCAGCCCTCCCGTGCCGTGAAAATAGGAAGCGCCGCGCTGCTTGAAGCAGCGCGTCGAAAACAGGACATGCTGGGCATAATCCTGCGTCGCGGCCGAGCGATTGAGCGCATCAATGACGATATGCGCTTCCGCGCGCGTGCGGGCGTGAACCATGCAGAAAAGATTGAATGGCCAGTCCGGCAGGCGGCGTGGACGCCGGTAGCACAGGCTGACACGCGGATCGCGGGCAAACGCCGCGGCAATCGCATCGATTCGTTCGTCCGGCAGATCCCAGACCGCCATTGCGTTTGCCGTATAGCCGAGAGCACGATGGCGTACGACGCAACCGAGCCGACTGACGACCCCCGATGCGAGCAATCGTTGCAGCCGCCCGATCAGATCGCTTTCCGCAATGCCGATCCGCCCGGCGACGTCACTGTAGGGTCGCGCGACGAACGGCAGCCCCTCCTCGATTGCAGCGAGGAGCGTGCGGTCGAGGACATCGGGTGCACCGGCGGCGGCGGCACCGCGCGCCTCGTCGTCACGCCGGCGCTCACCGGAAAGCGAAAATCCGAGATCGATATGATAGGCGCTCACTAGTGGCAGATCGATGACGGCAAGCGCCGTCGCCTTCGATATCCGGTCAAGCGTCGCCTTCACCGCATCGGAATCGGGACCGGTCACCACGAACCAGAGATTGAAGGCGTGAGTACGCTCATAATTATGATTAACGCCCGGCTCGGCATTGATCAGCGCGGCGACCGCCTCAAACCGTTCGGGCGGAACCTGCATCGCCGCGAGCGTACTGGCGCCGACCGTGCGCGGCGCGATCACGGCACCGATGCGCGATATCACGCCGGCCGCCTGCAACTGGCGGAAGGTATCCACCGTTTCCGTCTCGTCGAGCCCGAGCGGCGCGCCGGCCGCAGCGAAGGGACGCTCGACCAGCGGAAAATCCCGCTGCCAGCGGTCGATCAGCGCCAGTTCCTGCGCGCTCGGGATCACTGGCCAATCCTTGTCGCACGCGCCGTGAAGAAGATGCCGGACGGCGCTTTCGCCTCGATCTCGGCTTTCTTCGCAAAGGTCGCGGCATCGTAAATCTGCACCCGGTTCGCATCGCGGACCGATACCCATACCTCATGGCCGCGCGCGGTGAATTCCATATGCAGGACCGCCGGACCCGGCTTGAAACGATGGACGACTTTCATCGTCATCGTATCGATCACGTCGACGGTGTCGTTCAGCGGATGGGCGAAATTAATCCAGACATGCCGGCCACCGGGCCGCACGACCGCAAAGACCGGCTGGCCGTAGGTAGGAATGCGTGCAACCTCGCGGAAATCCTGCTTGTCGACCGCGATCAGCTCGTGGCGGCCGATCGCCGGGAGCAGCATGACGTCGCCGGCCGAACCCCAGCCTTCGAGATGCGGCATCTTGTAGACGGGCAGCCGTTCCTCCCCACGTCCGTAATTGTCGAGAATGCGGCGCGCGCGCAACGGTTCCTGCCAGAGGTCGACATGCACGACGCCGTCCTCGCCGAACAGGCCCGCAAGATAATGCCGCCCGTCTGGCGTCACGTTTCCGTCGTACGGCAGCTTGCCGATACCGGGCAGCTTCTCGACGCGCGGCGCCCCCTCGCCCGAGAAATCCGCCATCCAAATCTCGCCGGCATCGTAGAGCGCGTACATGAAACGCCGCCCTGGCAAATCGACGAGGCCGACCGTTTTCGAGGCGCGGCCATCGGGACCGAGCGCGGGAATATCGGCGACCTGCGACAGCGTGCGCGCATCGAAAACCCGCACGCCGCCCGGCTCGTAGTTCGACACGGCAATCAACGCGCCGTCGTCGGAGATCGCGCCGCCGATCGCGTTGCCCCCCTGCACGATGCGCTGCACGAGCGCCCCGGCCAGAAGATCGATCTTGCTCAGCCCGCCGTCCCGCCCGAACACGAAGGCATAGCGCTGGTCCGGCGAGAACACGACCGACGCATGAGAAAGGTCGCCAAGCTGCTCCACTCGCCCGATGCTCGCGCGCGCGACCGTATCGACGAGCAGGACCGAGCCGGAGGCACGCTCGATCACGACACCAATCGCGCCGGTGCCGCGAACCTCGGCAGCCGACGCGGACGCGACCATTGCTACGCAGACCAGCAAGGCGGAAAACCATCGCGTCATCGCAGGGTTCCCCGCTTAAGCACATCGGCAATCCAGCGCGCCTCGTCCTCGCTCATCAAGGCGCGCCAGCCGGGCATCGGGGTACCGGGCACGCCGTTGAGGATGATGAAGGCGAGCTGATCGCGGCTCCATTGTTCAAGATGCTCGGCGGTCAGCGGCTTTCCGAGTCCGCCTTTGAGCGTCAGCCCGTGACAGCCGCCACAGTCCTGGCGCACCAGGTGCGTAAGCTTTTCCGGATCGAGGGGGCGTTCCGAGGCAGCGGCCGGAGCGACGGCGAGGCCGAACGTCAGGATGGCGCTAGGCCACCACCGCCATATCGAGCTGTTCGCATGCATTGCCCGTCCTGTCATCCTGCTTGGCCATCGCCGCGACCCGTCCGATGATGAAGAGTACCGGACCGTCGAAGCGTGCTGCCCGCGCCACTGCCGGCAGTTCGACAAGTGAAGAATAGACTCGCTGCTCGCGCGGCGTCGTGCCTTGACATACCGCAATTGCGGGCGTGTCGCCCGGCAACCCGTGACGGATCAGCTCGCGCGCGATCTCTTCGATGTTGGCCATTCCCATATAGACCACAAGCGTGGTGCCGGGATCGGCCAGACTGGCCCAGTCCAGATCGAGCGGCGCATTCGCGCGGCAATGGCCGGTCACGTAACGCACGCCGGTCGCAAGACCGCGATGCGTGAGCGGCACGCGCGCGGCGGCCGCGCAACCTTGCGCCGCGGTGATACCCGGAATGACTTCATAAGAAATGCCGGCTTTTTCAAGCTCGTTTGCTTCTTCACAGCCGCGGCCGAAAATGAACGGATCCCCGCCCTTCAGGCGCACCACCGTGCGCCCCAGACGCGCAAGACGAACAAGCAAGCGGTTGATTTCGGCCTGTGGCACCGGATGGTGACCCGCTTTCTTGCCGACATCGATGCGGGCGGCGCCCTTCGGGGCAAGCGACACGATCTCGGCCGGCACCAACAAATCGTAAACGATGATGTCTGCCGATGCGATTGCACGCATCGCCTTGAGCGTAAGGAGCTCCGGATCGCCCGGACCGGCACCGACCAGATAGACCTTGCCGACGCTCATCGCACTGATCCCTCCCACTCGAGGTTGGTTGCGAAAGCGCGGCGCAGGTTTCCCCGCGCCGCGCCGACGTTCGATCAGTAGACGTCCTTTCGCGTGTTATAGACGTTGAACTTTCCGGTCGGGGTCACCAGGCGCTTGTCCCGAATGACCGCTTTCTTGGTCAGCGTCTTGTCGTCGACGACCACGATCGCCGATTCCTGCGATTTCGAGTTCCAGACCGAGAACCAGATTTCGGTGCCCTCCTGGTTGTACTCGCCCTGCACGACGCGGCGCTGACCTTCCGAAATGCCAGACCACTGGCCGATCGGTAACGTCTTGAACTCCGGCTTCTCCTTCGTCAGGTCCTTGATCTTGAAAACGGCAACGGACGAGGAGATTTCGGCGTCGGGATTGAGCGGGGTATCGACATAGAGGTGTTCGGACTTCGGATGGGTCTTGATGAACAGCGAACCGCCGCCCTGACCGTCGAACTTCTGAACGACCTTCCACGCATACTGCTTGTTCTTCACCGGATCGGTGCCGATCAGCGAGATCACCTCGTCGCCAAGATGGCTCGTGGCCCAGACCGGTCCGTACTTCGGATGGTTGAAGTTCGCGCCGCGACCCGGATGCGGTGTCTTGCCTTCGGACGGAATGACGCCGACCAGCTTGCCTTCCTTGGTGTCGACGACCGCGATCTTGTCGCGGGCATTCGCGGCAACCAGGAAGTAGCGTCCGCTGCGGTCAAAGCCGCCGTCATGCAGGAACCGCTCCGCCTCGACCGAGGTGATCTTCAGGTTCTTGATGTCCGTGTAGTTGACCATCAGAATCTGACCGGTCTCCTTCACGTTGACGACGAATTCGGGATTGTAGTGCGACGACACGATCGAAGCGACGCGTGGTTCCGGATGGTATTCCTGCGTGTCGTAGGTCATCCCGCGCGTGCCGACGACCTTGAGCGGCTCGAGGGTCGCGCCGTCCATGAGCACGAATTGCGGCGGCCAATAGGCACCGGCAATGGCCAACTTGTCCTCATAAGCCTTGTGCTTGGAGGTTTCGACCGAACGCGCTTCCGACCCGATCTTGAGTTCGGCCACCGTTTGCGGCGGATCCATCCACAGATCGATCAGGTTGATCTTTGCATCGCGGCCGATGGTGTAGAGATAACGCCCCGAGGCCGACATGCGGGAGATGTGCACCGCATAGCCGGTCATGATGATGTGCTCGATCTTCTTGGTCTTGCCGTCGATCAGCGCAATCTCGCCCGAATCGCGCAGCGTGACCGAGAACAGGTTATCGATATCGAGCTTGTTCTGCTTGCGGGTCGGCCGCTTGTCGACCGGGACGATGACCTTCCAGGTCTCCTTCATCTCCTTCATGCCGAATTCCGGCGGCTGCGCCGGATCGTTGAGGAGATAACGCGCCATCAGCGTGACTTCGTCTTCCTTCAGATCGCCCGACGTACCCCAGTTCGGCATACCACCAGGGGATCCGTAGGTGATGAAGTCGCGCAGGTATTCGTAGCCAAGCTTCTTGGTGAGGTCGGGCGTCAGCGGCTTGCCGGTCGCACCCTTACGCAGCACGCCATGACAGCCGGCACAACGTTCAAAGTAAATCTGGTTGGCCCGGTCGAATTCCGCCTTGGACAGAACCGGATCGCCGGGTTTTGCACCGGGCTGTTCGACCGGCTTCTCGCCGAGCACGTCAAGGCTCGGCTGATACTGGCCGCCCGGCGTCGTGCGGTGCTTCTCAAGGTCCGCCGGTGAGGGCTTTTGCTGAGCGAACGCGGTTGACATCCCAAGGACAAACAAGGACGCGGTTGCTACTCCACTCAATAGCGCAACCATCTGACTCACGCGATTTCGCATGACAGCTTCTCCATCTCTCTCCGGCGGAAGAACACAAAAAAGAGTAAGTAAAATTCACGCGAAAATTCATTGACTTTCGTCAAGGAGGGCAGTGCACAATTCTTGTTTACGTGCATCACCGACCCTCAGACGGCCGACAGCGTTGCGCAGGATTCTTTCAGCGCGAGCGAAATGCAGCATCCGACTTTTCGTCGTGCTCGCGGCGGCGGTGGTACTGTCGGATATTTCCTCAGCGGGCGATCTGTCGATCGCAGCGGAATTCTTCTCCTCGCAAGAGTCTGTCGTTGTCGAAACCGCAGCTGGCCAGCCGCCGGCGGCCGCCGTGCGATCTCAAAACGGCAACCTGCTGGGATACGCGTTCTCAACGCGCGATGTTTCAGGCTCGGTCGGGTATTCGGGACGCCCGCTCGATATCATCACCGTCGTCACGCCCGACGGCGTCATTGCGGGCGCGCGCATCGTTGCCCATGAGGAGCCCATCCTCGTCATCGGCATTCCGCGCGAAGCCTTGATCGCTTATGTCGCAAACTTCAGAGGATATGACGTTCGTTCCGGCTCAGGCTTGCGAACGTCGGGCCCCGGCAGCCGACCCCATGCGGTTGCCGGGGCAACCGTTACCAGCACCGTGATCCATGACGCGATCCTGCGTTCGGCGCGCGCGGTGCTGCGTACACGTATGGCCGCGTCGGACGCGCGCCCGCGGCTTGACCGAGAGACGCGCCAGATCATGAGTTGGCCCGAGCTTGCCGCGGAAGGCAGCGTCCGCCGCCTGCTCGTCTCGCGCGGGGAGGCGGCGCAAATGCTCGGTACGCGCGAGCTTGAGCCGGACAAGCCGTTCATCGACCTCTGGCTTGCGCTCGCCACACCCCCGCCGGTGGGCGAGAGCCTGTTTGGACGGCGCATGTATGAGTCGCAACTGGCGCAGATCGGTCCCGACGACGATCTCGTCGCGATCGCCGCTTCGGGGCTTTATTCCTTCAAGGGCACAACCTGGCGCCGCTCCGGGGTGTTCGATCGCATTGAGCTGGTCCAGGGGGAACGCACCGTTGCGCTGCGCACGGAAATGCACACCGGCCTCGAGCGCTTCCAGGCCGCTGCCGCTCCGGAATTCCGCGAAATCGCGGTATTCCGAATCCCGCGTTCCACCGGCTTCGAGTCGGGTGAACCGTTCCGGCTCGACCTGTGGCTCAGCGCCGACCCGCACACTCCGGCCACAACAGCCAAAGTTTCGCTATCCTATCAGGTTCCCGGCCGCTACGTCGTATCGCGGCAGACGCCACAGGCGAACGAGGCAAAGCGACCCGATGCTTCGGGGATAAGCGCCGATCTGCGTCAGGCCCCCCTGTGGCAGGAGATCTGGCAAAGACGCGCGATCGAGATTGGCGTGCTCATCGTGATGCTGTCTGGCCTTGCCGGCATTCTCGTCTTCCAGAACGCGGCATCGAAATACCGGCCAGCCTATCATGCGCTGCGTACCGGCTATCTCGTCATGACGTTTGTGTTCCTGGGTCTGATCGCAAATGCGCAATTATCGATCGTAAATGTTCTGACCTTCATCCACGCCCTGCTGTCCGGATTCCGCTGGGAGCTTTTCCTGCTCGATCCGCTGGTCTTCATATTGTGGGGCTTTGTTGCGATGAGCCTGCTGTTCTGGGGACGCGGTGTGTTCTGCGGCTGGCTGTGCCCGTTCGGCGCGCTGCAGGAGTTGATCAATACGATCGCGCAGCGGCTCGGCATCAAACAGATCGCCATTCCGTTCGGCGTGCATGAGCGGCTGTGGATGATCAAATATGTCTTCTTCCTCGTCATCCTCGCCGTATCGCTCAATTCGATCATGGCGGCGTTCGGGCTGGCCGAAGTCGAGCCCTTCAAGACCGCGATCACGATGAAATTCATGCGCGACTGGCACTTCGTGGCCTACGCCGCCGCGCTGCTCTTCGTTGGTCTGTTTATCGAGCGCTTCTATTGCCGTTATCTGTGTCCGCTCGGCGCCGCCCTCGCAATCCCGGCCCGCATGCGCATGTTCGAATGGCTAAAGCGCTACCGCGAATGCGGGGCCGAGTGTCATGTCTGCGCGCGGCAATGCACCGCCCAGGCAATTCACCCGCTCGGCGCTATCAACCCGAACGAATGCGTCTATTGCCTCAAATGCCAGGCCAATTATTTCGACCCCGCGACCTGCCTGCACCTGAAGAAGCGCGCCGAGCGCCGCCGTGGCTACGACACGGCGCCGGTGACGGTGGCAGGCACCGCCGCACCGGGAGGAAATCCCAATGTCCGCTGACCGCCCCACGCGCCGGCGTGCCCTTGCCATCTTCGCTGCGACCGCGGCCGGATGCCTCACCGACCTCGCCGGTCCAAGACGTGCGGCGGCCTATGAATGGCATGGCCTCGCGATGGGCGCGGAGGCGCGGATTCTCTTTGGCGGGATCGAGCCGGATTTCGCGCGCTCGCTGGTGCCGCTCGTATCCGACGAAATCGAACGGCTCGAAGGCGCGCTGAGCCTGTTCCGCGACGATTCGGAGATCAGTCGCCTGAACAAGACCGGTCATCTGGAGCGTCCGAGCGGCGATATGCGTGCGGCGTTGGCGCTGGCACTCGCGACAGCCCGTGCGAGCGGCGGCCTGTTCGATCCGACTGTCCAGGCTTTATGGGAAGCGCATGCCGACTGGTTTGCCGCTGCGCCGAACGCAGGAGCGCTGTCGGATAAAAGGCGCGCGGCGGCACGGCGTCTCGTGGACTGGCGCCGGATTTCCCTGTCCGCGGCGGCAATCAGCCTTGCCGACGGCCAGCGGATCACCCTGAACGGTCTGGGCCAGGGCTATGTCACAGACCGCATCGCCGAGCTTCTGTATCGACGGGGCCTGCGCCACGTGCTGGTCGATCTTGGGGAGCAGCGCGCGCTTGGGCCGCAGCGCGATGGCGGCGCATGGCTCATCGCACGTAAGGATGCTCCGTCCCTCCCCTTGATTGAGGGCGCGCTTGCAACATCGGAAGGCTCGGGCTGCGTATTCGGAGCCGCAGGCGCGGCGCACCATCTTTTCGATCCGCACAGCGGGCAAAGTGCAAATCTGTGGCGGCGCGTGACGGTACATCATCCGTCGGCAGCGGTCGCCGACGCTCTCTCGACCGCGCTTTATGCTGCCGCGGAGCGGGAAATCTCCGCCACGCTTGAGCACTTTCCCGATGCGACGGCCATCGTCACCGGCCAGAACGGCAACGAGCGGCAATGGCTGCCGCTCGCGTGACGGCATAGCGCCGCCGTTATTTTCGCTATGAACTGCCGTCGGAGCTGCGCCACTCGCGGCGCGAACGCCCGGCAGATTACTTCTTCTGACCGTCCGGACCGAACTGCTTGATGTAAGCCCAGAGATTCTTGGCTTCGGCTTCGGTCTTGATTCCGGCAAACACCATCTTGGTCTTCGGAATCTTGGCCTTCGGATCCTTGATGTAGTCAAGGAACGTTGCCTCGTCCCATGTCAGACCCGAAGCCTTGTTTGCTTCCGAGTAATTGTAGCCTTCGATCGTTCCGGACTTACGTCCTTCCAATCCATTGAGAACCGGGCCAACCTTGTTCTTGGCGGTCGGTCCAACGTCGTGGCAGGCGGCGCACTTCTTGTACGCGGTCGCGCCGGCCGCAAGGTCTTGTGCGGTCGCCGTACCGATCGCGGCAGTGAGCATGGCAGTGGCTGTCAGGACTCTGATCATCATCGTACTTCGTTCCCTCGATGCTGATTAGTATCAGTCAAACCTTTCGGCGCCCGGCGCCTTGATTTTCATCAAGCATCGAGTCCCCCTCACCCAGGATGTATCCAGCGCCGTAACACATTGCTCCGGTTGCATGGCGGCATTCGATCAGACCGGGCATTCCTGCGGGTCGGGAGCGCGCACGGCGGACGCAGCCGCCACCTGGCAAATGGCCGGCCAATGCCGGCTGCGGAAATATCGAAACCAGATCGTGTAACGCTCCGGTCGCCGGTCAATATCGGCGCACAGGTCCGGCAGGGAGATCCAGCGCCAGTCGGACACTTCCGAGGATTCCGGCTCCGGCGTGCCCTCAAAACAGCCGCTAAAAGCATGGACCACTTCGCTCTCGATCAGCCGTCGGGAGACCCGCGCCCGATACTGCATTACGAAGAGCGGGCTGAGCGCGACATCGATCCCCATCTCCTCCTTCAGCCGTCGCGTGGCTGCCCGCAGCACGGGCTCACCGGGACGCGGATGGCTGCAGCAGGTGTTCGTCCACAAGCCGCCGGAATGATACTTGTTCGCGGCACGCCGATGGATCAGCAAGCGATTCTGCCGGTCATGGATCAGGACGGATACCGCGCGATGCCGCAGGCCCAGCTCGTGCGCCAGGAGCTTGCCCATGGTTCCGATCATCACGTCCGCGTCGTCGACAAGCTCGACCTCGTCGAGCGAGGTATCGGCGCGGCCGCGTGCCGGAGCAGCATCCATCGTCAATCCCTGCACATCCGCCATTTGACGCTCCGATCCTGCGGCGTTCGCCTGATACTAGGCCGCGTCCGCCGTCCACCCCTGATCAAAATCAAGCCGGCGGGCGCGAGCACACTTATGCGGCCGCGGCGCGTACCCGCATCTGCCGGCGCGAGCGGCCGTCAATGCGGATGCATACCGAGCGCCCGGTGCAGGTGGGAATCATGCGTCTCAAAATGGCGCGAGAACCAGGCATCGAGCCGCGTCGCCAGCGAGCTTTCCTGCAGCCCTTTGCCCTCGATGAAATCGTCCATGATGTCGCGGATTTCATCCAGCAGCCGCTCGTGATCGGCCTTGTGCTGAGGCAGCATCGGGTAGCGGTGCTCGCGCATGAAGCGTTCCTCAAGCGCGAAGTGCGCCGAAATGCCCTTTAGCAGGTCTCCGAAAAACGCCTCGGCGGAGGATTGCGAGGCCTTGGAGCGCATCTCGTCATGCAGGCGGTTGATGAGATCGATCAGCTCGCGATGCTCGTGATCCACGGCCTCGATGCCGGTCGCATACTGGTCTTTCCAATGCAGCAGAGCCATGACTTCACCTCTCAGCGAAAGACAAATTCGCGACCTTGCGGATTGAAATCGATAACCAACAACTGATCCGGCGCAAGCTTCACATGCTCGCTGCGCATATAATCGAATCCTTCCCGCCGCGGCGAGTCGCGCATCCTGACGGCAATATCGTACTCGCCCGCCGGCCATACGAAGCGCTCGTACACTTTCGACGGCCCGTCCCCGGCAATGCCGGACGGCGGCAGGCTCGCACGATAGACGGTCTTGCCGCCGATATCGAGTTCGACCTCGAGCGACCGGCGGCCGCGCGGACACTCCTGCACCCGCCGCATATTGGGCGGCAGTTTGGCGATTTCGGCCGGCGTCAGGCGACGGCACTCGGCCTGGCGGTCGGCGCCATGCACGAAAGTCAGCATCACCACCGCGCTCCCCTGCGGGTTCTGCCGGTAGACTGGCCAGTTCGAGAAGGCGGCCACCGCCATGAATAGGGCGAGAATGACCACAAATTGTCCGGCCGTGCGCAGCGGATTAGTCATTGGGCGCCTCCGCCTTCTGCTGGCCGCCCGCAGCCTGCGTTTCGTCCGCGCCCTGCTCCAGGATGCGGATCGAAGGCGGCAGGGGCGAGCGCAATTTTGCCGGCGGCAACGCGGCAATCTTGTCCGTAAAGGCCGCGATGCTCGCCTCGGTCTGACTGACCGCAAGTTTGGAGGTCCAGACGGTGGCAATCCGCTCGCGCGGCACGCGTGCACGCAGATAGGGATCGCGCTCGCCTGCGAAGCGCTGCTCGGTCCAGTCGCCGCCAAGCCGGTTAAAGCAGGCGGATTCCGAGCAGCCCGCCACGACCACACCGTCTGCCAGATTTCGGCTGAGGATGAAATCGATCAAGGACGGCGGCACCATGGCCACGCACGGCACATGCACGGTCTGCTCCTTGCGACGGGCCGCGCCGCCATGGTCGCAGGCCAGCACCAGAACCCGGGCCGGGCCGGAGAGAGTGCTGGACATAGCAACCGTCCGCTCACGCAGCAGCCGGATCGGATATTCCGGCAAATCGATGCCGGTGACGAGGTCCTCGGTCCGACGGAACGGCGTCGACGAGGGACAGGCGCCCGCGCAGATGCCGCAGGCGACGCAGAGCGACGGATTGACCTGAGCCTGGGTCGGGAACGGCAGCGCGTCTGTCCGCTTCACCATCCGGATCGCCTCGTAGGGACAATCCTCCACGCAGCGCCCGCACCCGTTGCAGTGATCGAGGAAGACCTCGGCTGCCTTTGCCCTGCGCAGCGGCGGCAGCCACGGCATCAGCCCGAGCATGACCGAAAAGGCGAGCAGGAACGCCCACACGCCGCCTTTGCCCCACAAATCAACCAGAGGATAGAGCGGCAGATAAAGCCAATCGAGGCCGAGTTCGGTCGACACCTTGGCCATGTCGACATGGCCCTGCGAGACCGCAGGCTTCCAGAGCGATACCGCGATCAGCGCGGCGAGCGTGAGTCCGGCCAGCATGCGCGGCGGATTCACCTTCGGCCGCGAAATGCGGATGATGTGCACCCACATGATGAACAAAAGGATCAGCGGCACCGCTACATGCATGAACACCATTAAGGTGAAGAAGCGGCTCGTCAGGGTACCAGTGGAGATGAAATTGCGTGCGATGGGCTCGCCAAAGATCGGCAGCCAGTCGAGCAGTTCCGAGGACACGATCGCGACATAGTGCGCGAGCTTGTCCCAAACCAGCCAGTAGCCGGTGATGCCGCTCGTATAGAGCAGCCAGATAATCGGCAGGCCGGTAAACCAGGAAAACCAGCGCGCGCCGCGATAATGATCGTAGGCGAACTCACGCAGCAGATGCGTCAGCACCATGACGACCATCAGATCGGACGCGTAGCGGTGCAGGCTGCGCATGACGCCAGCATGGTACCAGTGATCGTTGGTCAGATATTCGACCGACTGATAGGCACGCTCGATGCCGGTGTCGAAGAAGATGAACAGATAGATTCCGCTGACCGCGACGACCCAGAAAAAGAAAAAGCCGAGTGCGCCAAGCTGCTTGAGCGGATTGAGCGAGGCGCCGAACAGATAGTCGAATGGCCGTTCGATGAGTTCGAAGCCGCGCCGCAAAATAGCTCGGATTGCGTGAATCACGCCGTGCTCCTGTCAATTTTTATTAAGCTAACGCCTGGCGCCCGGCATTCCTTGACAAATCACAATCGCGCTCAGGCCCGGCGCGTCGTCCGGCGCCATTCACGCGCGATCAGGAAGCCGAATATAAGCAACGAGAGGGCGCCGAGCGAGCTGCCGAAAATCAACCCATAGTCGATCTTATAGCGGCCCGCGCCTGGATCGAAGGTCGTGCAGATAAACTTGATCCGATCGATGATTCCGCTGACGGTTAGCGGTTGAGTCTGGCCATAAACCACGTCGCGCAGCGGTTCCATGAACATGCGGATAGGAAAATCGTCTCCATAGACGTGGCGATAGACGCGCCCGCCACGGTCGAGAATTGTAGTCTGCGTGACGTGATCGAAGCCGCCTGCAATACGCGCATAGCTGAATCCCAGATCGCGCAACAGTGCGCTGATGGTGGCGCTGTCGGCGCTCGCGACGTACCAGTTCGACGCCTTAATGCCCTGCATCGAGGCGAACTGACCCATGCGCACGGGCGTGTCGTTTCGCGCGTCGAACCCGACCGTCAGGATGTTGAACCGGTCGGCGCCGAAGACCTTGTTCGCCTGATCAACGGCGTCAATCAGATGCTGGGTGGTCACCGGACAGACCGAACTGCAGGCGGAATAGACCAAGCTGATCACGAGCGGCTTTTCGCGCAGCGATGCAAGTCCGAGGCTCTGTCCTGACGCCGTCGTCAACGTGTAGCTGCCGATAGTGCGGCCGATCGCGGATTCGCTGCGTTCGAGCGCCTGTCTCGCATCGAGACGGGCAGAAGGCGCCTGCGTGCTGGCGAGCGTCGGAACGGCGGCGAGAATCCCCCCTACGGCAACAATCATGGCGAAGGTGCGCACGGCCTCACCCGACATAGCGGGCCAGATAATCGAGCCCGACACCGAGGATCAGAAGCGTCAATTGGATCAGTGAAGCGAAGAAGTTCGCCATCGCCGTCCGCTGGCCGGGCGCGAGAAAGAGCAGCAGGCTCTTCCAGAGAAACCACACGCCCCCAATCGTGGCGCAGACGCCATAAGCCCAGCCCTGGCCGTACCAGAGCGGCACGAGCGAGATCGCAACCAAAGCCAGCGTGTGCAGCAGGATGGCCGACGTCCAGACCGGCTGCGAGGTGACACCCGGCAGCATCGGAATGCCGGCGGCCGCGTAATCCTCGCGCTTGGCCGCGGCAAGGCTCCAGAAATGGGGTGGCGTCCACAGAAACAGTACGATCGCCAGTGCGATCGGGAACGGTTCGAGCGAGGATCCGACCGCGGCCGCGCCCGCAAGCACGGCAAAACTGCCTGCCAGTCCGCCAATGACGATGTTCCAGACGCTCTGGCGCTTCAGCCAGACAGTGTAGACGATCCCGTAGGTGAAGGCGCCGAGAAAGACGAACAGCGACGAGAGCAAGCCGCCTGCAGCCGCGGCCAGCAGCAGTGACGCCACGAGGAGGATTGCAAACGCGACCGGCCACCAGGCGCTTGGCTGCAACCGGCCGCTCGCGAACGGGCGGGAGCGCGTACGCGCCATCCGCCGGTCCAGCTCGCGTTCGTAATAATGGTTGAATGCGCCCGCCGCCCCCGACGCACCCAACACCGCGATCAGCAGGATCACGATCTGGCCGAAGCCCGGCGAGACGTCCTTGCCCGCCACCATGCCGGCAAGCGCACTCGCCGCGATCGCAACCCCGATTCTGAGTTTCAGAAGCGAACAGGTCGTACGGATCGCGGCGAGCATCATGTGTCCTCTTTTTTGCAGCTCAGCGGAACAGCCACAATTCAGAGAGATACTTCCAGTTGATGAAGTAGTAGAGCACGAACGAGACGAAGAAGATTGCGATCAGCACAATCGTGCCGGGCAGTTTCACCGTCGCGTGGCTGCCGTACTGGGAGGCCGCCGCCGCCCCGCCCGCATGAAGCGGGAAGGTGAGCTTGTGGCCGCTGGTGATCTTCTTGCCCCACAGCACGGTGCCGACGACCACAAGCACATAGATGATGCCGCCGAGCGCCGCGATGACCGCGAACACGCCGTTCAGGCCCATCATGAGAAACGCACCCGCCGAATGCGCGAAGTTCAGTTCCGCATCGGAGAAGGTGATATCCCAGTGCCGCCGTGCGACGCCCAGCGTGCCGGCGCCCATCATGAACAGCGAGATGCCGGCCGCCCCGATCCCGAACAGGTAGGGCTGGATCTTGGCAAGCTTCGGCCAGATGATCTCGCGCTGGAAAATCAGCGGCAGCACGAGATAGGTCGCGGCCATGAAGGCGAGCGTCGTTCCGGTGACGACCGTTCCATGGAAGTGGCCCGGCACATACAGCGTGTTGTGCATCAGCACGTTGAGCTGCTCGGTACCGAGCACCACACCGGAGATACCGCCGATGAAGCCGAACATCACAAGCGACAGGAACGTACCCGAGAAGGCCGGGTTACCCCACGGCGCCTTGCGCAGCCACTCGAACATGCCCTTGTCATAGCCGTTCCGGCGCTGCGCGGCTTCCCAGGAACCCGGGACGGTCAGTCCGTGGATCATGGAACCCAGCACCGCCAGATACATCATGTAGCTGGTATTGACGATCTTCCAGCTTGCCGACAGGCCCGGCTCGGCAAGCAGATGGTGCGCCGACGCGAGCTGCAGGAAGAGGATGTAGAGGAAGAAGGCCGTACGACTGACTTTCTCCGAGAGCGGCTTGGCGCCCAGCAGCAAGGCTCCGACCAGGTACCAGAGCGAAACGTGAGCGGAGACGTTGATCTGCTGCGAGGCATGACCCATGCCCCACCAGACGACCTTGTACACCAGCGGGTCCACGTCCGAGAGCCAGCCCATCGACCACATCAGCGTCGGGATCAGGATCGCCGCGCCCGAAAGGATCGTCCAGACCGCGATGATCGCGGCCGTCAGCGCACCGAAAGTGACCAGCGGCATCGACCCCTGGAAAGCCCCCTCCTCCTTCGCCACAATCAGATTGGCGAAGAACTGGCCGACGACAATCAGCGCGCCGACCGCGAACAGGATCAGCGCCAGATAGAAGTGCGGCTTGGCCATCATCGGCGGATAGGAGGTGAACATCACGCTCGATTCACCCTGCAGCACGGCGACATTGCCGAGAACGGCACCCACCACCATCAGGACAAAGGCGAACCAGGCGAGTTTCGGCATGACCATCCGCGCATTCAGCAGGATGGTCGATGCGAAGATCAGTACCGCCATTTCAAAGAAGATGATCCAGAACAGGAGCACGTTGGCGCCGTGCCCGGTCAGGACCAGGTAGAACCATTCGGCGGGAAGCAGATGCACCGCCGGCCAGCGCGTGAGCGCGACCAGAAGGCCCATGAGACCGCCGATGGCGAGGAAGACGACGGCGGCTACGGCATTCGCCTTGATCAGGTTCTGCGCAGCGACGTCTACGCGCAGCCCGGTGAATTGGCAGGTGCGCGACGTGAACTGTCGCGCCACGCCAACAGCGGTTTCCGCAGTCATCGCCGTTCCTCCTTCTGCG
>Ga0226835_1000345_pt1 | contig 61743 bp, 50 predicted proteins | sample LAC_MetaG_1_FD_163627 | JGI IMG/M metagenome (GOLD analysis project Ga0226835, IMG submission 163627) | Anaerobic ammonium oxidizing microbial communities from anammox membrane bioreactor (MBR) in UC Berkley, California, United States -... | ecosystem: Engineered > Bioreactor > Anaerobic >...
GGATGTGTTTTACAACTGCGTGAGGCGCCACTCCTCACTCGGTTACAAATCACCAGTGGTATTTGAAATCCAACAAGCTATGCTGGCTTAACTCTCTGTCCGAAAAAAGGGGTCAACTCCAGAGGGACAAGTCAGAGTCGTCAGCACAAACAACGCGGGCGAATTCGAGGGGAATTCTATCGAACCTGGGACCGATGCCTCTCATCCGAGAGCGGAGCCTGGTTCTTATCCTGCGTATCAAAGGGAGCAATCCGTGGATGGACAGCGTGTGTATGCCCCCCCTAGAGTTCACGTTGAAGGGGCGCGGGACGAATTCTCTGGAGAGTCAATGGGCGGTTATCAGCTGCATGTAGGAAACCGTCGGGATGATACCATTGGTTGCGCTTGTATTGGCGAAACTGGATCCAATGGTACTGTGTCAAACAGCACTGACGCAATGACGGCAATCAATAACATAATTAACGCTGACGGTGGTCCAATCCGAGTCCGAGTGATCAATGGCGTTCCACGTATGATTCAACTGCCAACAGCACTTTCCATCATCCAAAGATAATCTTGGAGTCCAGATGAGGTTCATGTTTTTGGTTTTTCTTGGATTAATTGCCTGTATTCAATCTCAAAATCCAAATCCCTGGAAGGCTTTCGTTGAAAACCCATCCAAGGACTCTTTTTCGAGCTGCAAAAAGGAGCTTGAATATCCCCTTCTGGGTAACGTCCCCGTCGAGAGCACGGCCACATTTCGTCATCTGATGGAGCCCGGTGTGTTTAGAACGCTCACGGATTTGGTGGCAACGGGCAACGAAATGGCTGCCGAAATCTCCCTTCACCTGATAAGGTTCCTTCGGGCCAGGCCGGATCTCGGGGAGGAAATCGCGGTTTCCGTCGGGCAATTCTTCAAGTCCAAACCAGCGTCATTCCTTTCTTTGCTTGAAACATACAATCGCGAGAATAGTAACAGGAGTCTTAGATGCTCAACACTGCTAGGAAATCTTGGTGCTGACTTCGTCGACAAGCCCTTGGAAAGCATAGAAGAGCTAGAACGAAGAATCAAATTGCTAAAGAGCATTCAAGATACTCTACAACTCAAGGAACAATGCATTATGCAACTTGAGGAGGCAATTGTGGAGTGGCAACGAATGCTAAAATAGGTTGATTGGGAAGCAGTCTGAAATGAAGAAGTAGATTCGGCCCTGAGGGATCATTGCAGTAACAAATCCGGCCAGGATTGTCTCCGCCAGTTGTGCAATGGTGGAGTGAATTTCAGAGGATGAAACAGTCTGTGCTTTCTTGCCAGAGCACAGGACGAGTGTCGTTGAGGGCGTGGTGTTTTCGGTCAACAGGTCAGATGCCACGCGTTAGAGTCGGAAAGGAGGTCAAATGAAATTCAGGAAACTCATACGTAACGAATCGGGCTTTTCACTCACAGAACTGATGGTGGTTCTTGTCATCATCGGGGTTCTTGTTCTCTTGGCCCTGCCGAGATTATTGCCCGTGGTGACGAAAGCAAAGACCACAGAGGCAAAGCTGATGCTCAAGCAAGTCCATACACTTCAGCAAACCTACAAATTCGAGAACGACCGATATTCGACAGTGCTTTCCGATATCGGCTTTGAGCAATCGAAGCTTGTGACAGAGGGCGGGCAAGCCCGCTATAGGATCGAGGTTGTCTCAGCCGATCTGAAAACCTTCATTGCTCAGGCGGTGGCGGTAGTGGATTTCGACGAAGACGGGACGTACAACGTCTGGACGGTGGATGAATCTGGGCTTATCAAGGAAAAGATCCCTGATTAGCCTCCGAGGGAGTTCTGAATGGTCGAACAATCTGGACATATCGAAGACGTTTTGATGGGGATTTTTGCTGTCTCAATGATGACCATTGCTCTGATCGATTTCAGAAAATTCATCATTCCCAACGTGCTAGTTGTTATCGCCGGTGTCACGGGTGTTCTTCTGTCTGCAACGGGATCATCTGGCGGGCTAGGACCAGCTATAGCTGCCGGTGGGGGAGCGTTTCTTCTTCTTGCAGCAACCCGCTGGGGCGCGAGTCTTGTTCTTCGCAAGGAATCAATGGGAATCGGTGACTTGAAGCTTGCAGGTGTTATAGGGCTGTTCACAGGGTTTGTTCCATTTCTCATTGCGCTGTGGATGGCATCAATAGGTGGGTCGCTGTATGGCTCGTTGAAACTTCGAAATCCGCCCGCCCCGCCTGAAGTTCCAATACGGCGGGCGGGGAAATCCGAAATCCGAGACAAATCCGAAATCCAAAATCCGAAAATACCCTTCGGGGCATTTCTTGCCCTGTCATCGCTTGTGGTTGTTGCCTTCAAAGGAACAATCCTTCAGATTCTCGACTCATGGTTGACCTTGAATCCATAACGATTGATCCATCAATTCTCCAGCTCATTCCACGCTCGCTGGCAACTGAATCCTTGATTCTGCCTCTCTTGGTAGACAATGGTACGATCACTGTGGCCGTGACAGATTCGACGCCCTCAGCGGCTGTTCAGGACGTAGCGTTTCTCCTGGGGAAAAAGGTGAAGACGGAGACGGTGGAGGCCGCCATTCTGCGGAGGACTGTCTCCAGGCTGTACGGTTTCACCGGCCCGGAAGCCGAGGGTCCCGGGGTCCACGAAAGCAGAGGCGTAGAGACTGACGGCTCCGCAGTGGGACTTGTCAACCGGATCATCAGTGAAGCGATCTCTCTCGGTGCAAGCGACATTCACGTTGAGCCTTACGAACGTCTGTTTCGTGTTCGTTATCGTATCGACGGGGTTCTTCACGAAGCTCACCGTCCCTCGCTCCAAAGCGTCAAAACGGTTATCTCCCGCCTGAAGATCATGGCTGACCTTGATATAGCTGAGAAAAGACGTCCGCAAGACGGAAGGATTAGAATTCCCCACGATGGCCGAACAATCGATATCCGCGTCTCGACACTTCCAACCGACTTTGGTGAAAAGGTGGTCCTGAGAATCCTGGACAAGTCCCAGCTCAAGCTTGACCTTGACACACTGGGATTCGAGCCTGAAGACCTGAAAGTCTTCAAACGGGTCCTTAAGCTACCCTTCGGAATGGTCCTCGTAACCGGGCCTACAGGAAGCGGAAAAACAACCACGCTTTACGCCGCCCTGAATTTCATCAACAGGCCGGAAGTGAATATAACAACAATCGAAGATCCGATAGAATACAACCTTCCGGGCATAAATCAGACCCACGTCCGGGCCGACATTGGCTTAACCTTCGCTGCAGCGCTTAGATCAATCCTGCGTCAGGACCCAAACGTTATCATGCTGGGCGAGATCAGAGATTCGGAAACTGCCGAAATCGCCATCAGGGCGGCCCTCACAGGCCATCTTGTTTTTTCAACCCTGCACACAAATGATGCACCCTCGGCTATAACGCGACTGGTTGACATGGGCATCGAGCCATTCTTGGTAGCGTCGTCAGTCAAAATGATCCTTGCACAGAGGCTTCTCAGGAAGCTCTGTAACAAATGCAAAACACCAATCGATGCAAGAGTCGAAGAATACGCTGAATTCATCGCAGGTAGCGGAAGCTTCTACGCCAGCCATGGTTGCGACGAGTGCAATCGGCTTGGATACAAAGGAAGAACCGCGGTATATGAGATTTTGCCAGTAACCAACGGGCTCCCGGAGCTGATTTCAAAGAGCGCCGGGCCGGCAAGGATACGGGATCATTTGGAATCTCAAGGCTTTGTTACTCTGAGAGTTGCAGCTTTGAAGAAAGCTGAAAGAGGCGAGACATCGCTGGATGAGGTGCTTAGGGAGACGGCCTAGTGTAGCTGGTCAATCGACAGGAGGAGAGCCAGCTATTCATGCAATACCCTGAAGGGTATTGCTGATCGAAAAAAGGACCCTAAAGGGTCCTACCTGTAGGCCGGTTTACCGGTCTTTCTTTGATCAGCGTTACCGTTTACGGTAACGCGTGGGGAATGCGTTGTGTGAGTCCGCGCGTGCGCGGGCGAGTCAGGAAGGAATTCTATGAGACAACGTGCAATAGCAGTTTTACTATTATTCGTCGGTGTAGCGTCGTTTGCCCAGCAGGCCGACTCAACCCAGCCCCAGATCCCGGAGGCCGCCCAACAGCTCACCAGCCTCAACTTCAAAGACACCGACATCCGCGACATCTTCCGCGCTCTTTCCCTTCAGCACAATCTGAACATTTTCGTCGATAATTCCATCACAAAGAGAATCACAGTTGCTTTGCAGAAGGTCGAGGTCCATGAAGCCATCAAGTTCATCTGTGAGCAGAACGATCTCGTGGTGACCTTAGAGGGCGGAATCTTCAGGATTGCCAATCTGCCTCCCCCGAAAGTGGAACCACCGCCTGTTAGAGTTCCATTTGTTTATTTTGAGAATGGGCTCCTTTCGGTCAAGTTCAAGAATGACGACCTGGAGCAGTGCATTCTTAGGATTCAGGAAAAGAGCGGAAAGAATATTCTGATTACGAGTGGCACCACGGGGACATTGAGCGGGAAACTGAGCGACATTGAGTTCGACGTCGGGTTTACTCAGCTTCTGAACAACAATGGGTTCGCTGTCCAGAAGAAGTACGAGATCTACATCGTGTCCCGGTTGGATTACTTTGTTGGAAAGCAAGGAGAACAAAGAAGCCAAGCCGGCCCTTACTGGATCAGCGTTCGCGACTCACTGGTTACCCTTGATGTCACAAACGCCCCGATTGACCGGGTTTTGTCCGATATGATCCGACAGCTTAACACCGATGTTGTGTTTTACAATGCAATCCAGGGTACTGTTACCGCCCGCGCAACGTCTATTCCGCTTCCGCGCGCGCTCGACCTTGTTCTTAGAAATACGAATTATGGTTATAGGCAGTCCGAAGGAATCTATTTCGTAGGTGAAAAGAGCAACAAGGCGCTTGTGGAGACGAGGTTGATCAAGCTCAAATATTTGCGATCCGAAAAGATACTTGAATCGATACCCCCATCGATTTCTTCACTGGCCACTCTAAAGGTAATGAAGGAGCACAACGGCATTGTGGCAATAGCCCCCACGGACGTGATCGGTCAGCTCGAAGAATTCCTTGCACAGATCGACCAGCCGGTTACGCAGGTCCTGATCGAGGCGATTGTCGTAGATTATGACCTTTCCAGGGGGCTTGAATTGGGAGTCGAAGCCGGTGGAGTGGGGAGCGGAGACACGGTGGGTGTTGAAGGACTCCCGTATTCGATTATTCCGGGTCTTAATGTTACGTTCAGCGGAAACAGGCTCAATCGTGCCCTGAAGGACATCGGGTCTATTAACCTGTTCGGGACAGATCTCAACGTAGCCAATCTCGGTAAGCTTCCAAGCAATTTTTATCTGAATCTTAAGGCGCTGGAGCAAAAGGGTGTTGCAAATATCAAATCCAGACCGCTCATTGCCACGATTAACGGCCATCAGGCCAGTCTCAGTATCGGGACGACGCAGTATTTTCTCCTCAAGACAACAACCCCATATAGAGATCCAACGCAGGTTGTGTTTCAGGAGTCTCAGACGTTCCAGACGATTGAAGCCGACGTAAAGCTTGAAATAACGCCATACGTCGGAAGCGACGGACTGATTACGGTTGAGATCAAACCGGATTTTCGGACCCCCGTCGGACAACTTTCAGCCGAAGTGCCACCAACGATCAATCGCCGGGCGCTGAGTTCAGTTGTTATCATGCGAGAGGGAGAGACGATTATGCTTGGAGGGTTGGTTCAAGAATCAGAATCCGAAACACGGTCTCAGGTTCCCATTCTGGGATCTATTCCCCTCCTTGGAGCATTATTTTCCTCGACATCCACGACCACCAGGAAATCGGAGCTCATTATCTACGTCACCCCGCATATCTCGTACGGAGAAGAGTTCCAAAATGTGTATTTGCCGGGAAGAGAATGATACATCACACAGTTCGAAATTGGGCATTGACCGTTCGACATCCGGCATTGTCTTTTGACGGAGTGAAAGCAATATCCACTATCGAACGTCTAATACCGAATTATTATGGATGACTTGATGTTCGAGCGAATCGACATACTGCGTCTCTCAGGCGTTGATTCTCTTCTGGGCCTGGAATTCTCGGACTCAGGAGTTAAAGTCGTGGAGCTTGCCAAACGAGGGAATCTCCTGAACAAATTCAAGGCTGCTTTCTCAGTTCGGAGTTCATTTGAAGTGAACTTCAATCCGGCAGACAGCCTCCAATCAAGGGCTGAGGCACTTGCAGGCGTGCTGGAACAGCACAACGTGAAGTGCAGAAAGGGCTTCGCGACAATCCCGCCGGAACACGTAAGGGTCGCGGAAGCAACATTGCCTCCTTCCGCAGATCGACCTGACGAGTGGATTACGGACCATCTTGACGAGATCCTGAAACTTCCGATTCAGCCACATGAGATTACTTTTGCGTATGAGCGATTGGCGGACGATACCGAAGCCAGGCTACGAATCGCATTTGTCCGGAAGGAATATCTGGATGGACTTCTGGACGTCTGCAAACATGCCAAGGTGGAGCTGACCGGGATGGGTCTTGCCGGTGAGGGTGGTGTGACGGGAGCCTTGCCAGGAATTGACAAATCGAACATCGGGCCGGCAACCGCAGCCTTCAGAGGGTTCTTTCCGCACACCGGCAAAATCGACTTCCTTCCCAAAACCATGAGAGAGTCCTTTGAGACGGGTACCTTCAGCTCCCTGTTTCAGCGAACGGTCATCACGTGCGGGGTCCTTAGTATAGCACTGCTGATAATTCCGTTCCTCGGCTCGCAGTATCTCTCGATTCGGGAGACTGAAAACGAGGAGAAGCTGCTTGCGATGGGACGAGCATACAGCGAGGTTCAGTCACTGGAGCGGCAGGTAGAGGAACTCAGGCGACAAGTATCGAGTGAAGGGCGGAATTTCGGACGCTCGGATGTTACACGTCTGTTGCACGCCATGGCAAAATCGGCTCCCGAGGGACTGTGGTTCACTTCTCTGACCTATTCAGAAGAGCCATCGTCCAATCTGACCATCAGGGTCTTGGGCTATGCACGAGCCGGCACGGAAATCTCCACATTCATGAAGAACCTTGAGCGGAATAGAATCTCAAGGAATTTGCGGCTCGTGAGGTCGGAGCACATGAACGAGAGAAGCCAAGCGATGGTCGCGAAGAGTGTTCCGCGATCGTTTGTATTGTACGAAATCATTGTGGACCCGTGACAGAAAAGAAAAAATATCAGCTATTGATCGTGCTAACGGTGGCCCTCTTCGTGTATGCCATGGGGACAGAGGTCTGTGACCGCTGGGCAGAGCTGATAGAAGGATGGGCGGAACTTAAGGCGAAAGAGGAGTCCCTGGTTAGTCCGTCTGACTTGGAGCAAAGAAGAAACGCGCTCGGAGCGGAGAAAGCAGCTCTCTTGAACAAGGTGAAAGAGTCCAGAGGGAAGTACCAGCAGAATCAAGCCGGTCTGTTCGAATATTTGATCTCTTCTGCCAGCGAGCATGGTGTCAAGTACAGATCAATTGAACCCGGCGAGGCAAAGACAGTTGGCAGTGCAATGGAGCAGACGTTCAAAGCGACATGTTCGGGAGATTTTCTGACACTCGGACGGTGGATACAGTCACTCGAGACAGGAACCATACCCGTGAAGGTTACCAGGCTGGAAGTGTCAGCCAATGACGCCAGGCGGAGCACACTTCAAGTTGTGATGTGGGGGAGAGCGCACCTCTTCGCAGGGCTGTCTGCAAGATGAAAAACAACAGGCTAACAGTCAGAATCCTGGCCGTGACTCTCGTAACAATTTGGGGAGCGATTGCCTACCAGATTGTCACCGCTGTAAACACGGGGGATCCTGAAGCAATGGAGGTACAAACCCCCGTACGAACAGAAACCCCATCGGCGGAAGCTGTTGTTTTTGACGCGAACGTTCGGAATCCGTTCATAATTGGCGTTAGGCCGATTACCAGAAAGAAAGCCAACGCGTCTCTGCCGACCCCGTGGGTTCCGCCACCACTGAGATTGGTCGGCATTGTCATCAAAGGACACGAGAGGATGGCCGTTCTCGAGTGGCCCGAAGGGACAACCCATTTCCTGACCGAGGGGGAAACATTGAATGGCGTGAAGCTTCTCAGGATCCTTGACCGGGAAGTCGAGTATCAGTATCAGAACAAGACCAAAACACTGGCCTTGAACTGACACCTCCATTCATACGACCCCTTCTCCGTCGACGAGGAGATCGTGGTGGAAGCAAAGGCATGGGAGAGATCAATGACCGTTCTGAACATGGGCTTCGGCTCCATTGGTGTGCATCCGGCTGCAACGAGGGTAAAGAACAGAGCAATGAAGTTTCTCATGGCGCACCTCCTCGAGGAAGAGTCACATGACCGTCCACCGAGCCCCCCGGTTTTTCAAAAGGAATCCGGTAGCCTTCAATCGGAGATCAGGAAGCATTTCGCTTGAGGATCAGCTTTTCCCCCATCTTTCCCGCGACCTTTTCATAGAATCTCTTAACCTCCTCGTACCGCTGCGGCGGGATCAATGTCGACTTGACGGCAAACAATTCGTCGACGACGATGGAATTGGTCCCTTTGCCGGAGAAGGTCGCCGAGTAGGAGAAATCGTTGTCCAAAAAACGCACGTCCTCAGGTATCGTGCGAATTGCATAAATGGTTTCCGGGAACAGGATCGTAATGCGTTTCTTGAGACGGTAGGGGTAGTTGAAGCGAACGGGGTATTTACGTTTCTCCTTGACGAGCCATCCGGTTCCGCCCATAAGCTTGAACGGATCAGTATTCAGCATGTAGAGATCCGCCTGCTGCTGAACGGCATTCGGGACTGTGAAAGAGAAAACCAGATTGAACTCCGTCAGAACGGAGTCTCTCCCCGGAAATGAGTAATCATGAATTGAAGCATTTACATATTCATCAACGATCAGCCCCTTGCAGAATTCCCGGATTTCCTTGTCGGTCAGATCTTTCATGGATGACCGCATGTAAAGGTTCTCCTGGCCCATGAACTTCATGGTGACGTTGAATGCAGCTTCTCTCTTATCGGAGACCGTCACCGTGATCGTAAGGTCGCTTGTGTTGTCATTGTGCGAAGACTCTGGGGTTGACTCGATCTGAGATGTTCCATCATCATTGATTACCAGAACAGTGATCCCCTCGCACTGCCATGGTAGCTGGCCGAGCGGCGCAAACTGAACCGTGGGGTCCATCCAGAATACCCGACCGTCACGGGTAGAAGCTTTGACGATCATGTGGTTGAAGTTCCAACTGGCAAATTCCTTTGAAAGCGACCCGGATGGCTTGGTCAGCACGAGAACCGGTTGAGCTCTGATTCCCATGCTTTTCAGGAGGCTGATCAAAAGGATGCTTTTGTCCTTGCAATCGCCGTATTCCCGCTCCATGACTCTTTCCGGCGTATTGGGCCGAATGCCTCCGATCCCAAGTTCAATGGCAACGTAGCGAAGCCCTTTTGCATAATCGAAGGCAAGTCTGATCTTCTCTTCCTCGGTCGTCGCGTTCGCCACGAGGTTCTGACCGTATTCCTTGATTCGCTGGCTGAGCACAAGCTGCGGCTCGAACAACTCCTTGTAGTACCAGCGCGAGATATCGTTCCAGGTTTGCCAATCCCAGGGCGCAAACTTGACGTAGCCCAGGTAGTCCGTGTGAGGGGGCATACGTGGTTCGGGCTCAAACGCCGGAACGTTCTTTTTATGCCATGTGAATGTCACCATTTCCGTCCGCTTCTGCCTCTCAGGATTGGGATGTCGGTATTCGATCGGCTTGTCCAGATGCATGTTGTAGTTCATGTATCTCCATTTCCAGCCGATTCCCCCGCGCGAAGGAGGATCCAGCAAGAGGGTCGGAAGTGTAAGACTGTACTGATTATGCAGCGTCGGTAGATAGTTCTGCATATGCCAGACGTCGTACCGAAAAGGGTATCTCTTCCGTTTTGTGTAGCGGTATTCTACAAGACAGTTTCGTTCGATCGCCGGGAAGGTAAACCGTACCCTTCGATCATCGGAATAAAAAATCCCGCCGCCCGATTCTCCCGTGATGGTATGAAAGTCGGAGGGTTGAAGAAGATGAGTCGAGCCGTCCGGTTTGATTGTGCGTGCGCGGATATCCTCAAGAGTTTCACCATCGTAGACTCGAACCTGCACCGAGGCGTGGTCGTCGATGTTTTTGAAGAGCTTCTTGATGACGTGTACAGTCTCGTACGTATAAAGCTCGTAGCTGCTCTCGACGTGCATCTGTACGTCGGTGTTGTCGATCACGTAGACCGCATCCGCTTCGGGATAATCCTCCTGATTCGGAAGAGAATCGATCCCGATTTCTTTGAGAATTTCCGCGATGTCCCGAAACGCGGGGCCCGAACAGGACGAGGTAAGAAGAATAAGTGTGGCGACGAGAAAAAGAAGTGTAAAGCGCATGGCTGCCTCCCCTGGCACAGTCGTGCCATTGTGGAATGATGATTTGGCGACGGGATGGCCCCGCAGATGATTGTTCCCCCCGCACAATTTCAATCACGAAGAACGTACCTGAGACGCGCTACATCTTTCTGCTTATACCCAGCCCTCAAGCGAATCATCGTCGGTTTTCTTGGAAGAATTCTGAGAAGTCCTTAAGATGCTCGATCGGGCTTCATCTCTGGTCCGATATCGGTTCCAGAAGACGTGAGCCTTCTTGATCGTTGCGAGAAACGATTCTACCATACCATTGTCGTAGCAGATGCCGTTAAGCTCATCGGGCATAAATCAGACACACATCCGGGCCGACATTGGCTTAACCTTCGCCCCAGTGTCAGATCGATATTACGTCAGGATCCGAATGTCATCATGCTGGGCGAGATCAGAGACACGGAAACTGCCGAAATCGCCATCAGGCCCGCAATTGGGGCCTGACTTGAAAAATTCCTGCGCCGGGTTTCCTTTCCCGAAATCATCCCCCTGCGATTGATGCCATGTTGTCGTAGAAGATCTTCTTGATGTCCGGCGTGGGGACGCGCATCTCCTGAAGGAGCTTGAGCTGATTGTCAAGAATGTCGTAGCGATACCCCCGCGGCATCATGCCGGAGTCCGACCCAAAGAGAATCCTTCCCGGTCCAAAGGCTTCCAGCGCTTTTTGCATCACCTTCCGCAAGTCAGGCTTCTCCGGATGTTCCGCCATCCAGGAATTCGATCCCGCCGTGTCAACGTACACATTCGGGCATTCCTTGCCGACCTGAAGCGTTTCGGCCAACCGCCCGGCGCCAAAATTCGGAATGATCCACCGGACGTTCGGGAATTTCTTCGCAACCGGGATCAGGTGGAGGGGGTCCGCAAAGGTATCGTTCGTCACCGTCGTGATTCCTGCAAATTCCCTGGGACGGATGAGGAGCTTTCCGAATTGCACAAAGACGGATCCCTTGACCTCCTGCACCAGGTTATACAGCGGAAACAGCCACTCATCCCCGACATTGATCTGATACAGGGAAGGATACAGGAATAACCCCCGGAGCTTGTCCTGCTTCAACCGCTTCTCGGCATTTTCCATCAGAACATTGGAATTCGGATCGACGGTAAAGTAGCCCGTGAACCGTCCCGGAAAAGCCTGCACGGCCTTGACGACCGAATCCTCGTCGCCCGGAATGCTTCCGATCAGAACCATCCGCTCGATCTTCCACTTGTCGATCGCATCAATCCATCGCTTGGCAAGCTGGGTCGGATCTTCGCCGGGAATCTCGATGTGCCCCTTCATCGCAATGTTGCGCAATTCCGAGCTGATGTCCGCACGGTTGGGCTTTTGCTTGACGAGGAAACGAAAATACGCATTCGAGTAGAAGTGCGCGTGCGCATCAAAGATTTTGAACAAGCCGATCATGTCAGTACAGAATGATCTCCGGAACGTGCGGGATGAAGCCCTTTTCGCCGGCCAGGCGGTAGAGGAGCTCAAGAGCCCGGCGCCCCCGATCTCCCATGTCCACCGTCAGTTCGCTCACATACATCTTCACAAATTTCTCCCCCAGATCCCTGCCGATGCCGCGCCCGTACTGCAAGGCGTACGGAATTGCCTCGTCCTGATGCGTGTAGCCGTAGTGAATGCTCTCTTTGAGCCCGCGGGACAACCTTCGTGCGAGATCTTCGCCAAGGTCCTTGCGGACAACGTCAAGGCCGAGCGGCAAGGGGAGTCCGTACCGGGTTTCCCAGAGCTCGCCGAAATCAACAACTTTGTTGAACCCCAGCGAACTGTACGTAATTTGTCCCTCATGGATGATCACGCCTCCATCATACTCTCCCTGTTCCACCAAATCCATGATCCTGTCAAAAGGAACGTCGTCATGGAGAATGCCTTCCGTAAACGTCTGGAACAGCAGGGTCGCCGTCGTGAGGGGCCCCGGCGTCGCAATCCGTTTTCCCCGGAGTTCGTCCAGGCTCCGATGGCGCTTCGAGATCAGAACGGGGCCATATCCTTCCCCCATGCTGGCGCCCGTCGCCATGATCCAATACCGGTCGGCCACATACGCGTACGCATGAGCGGAGATGGCCGTGACTTCCAGTTCGCCCCGCCGGGCACGGACATTGAGCGACTGAATGTCCTCCAGAAGATGCTCGATTGTGATGCCGTCGAGCTTCACTTTGCCGCTCGCCAGGCCGTAAAACATGAAGGCGTCGTCCGGATCGGGCGAATGGCCGACGCGGATCACGCGCTCACGGGTACCGGCGGGGGAAATGCTACTTGAGAGCGTCATAGGCGGTTGCGATACCGAAGGTCATGGAAAGCCGGCGCCCGCTGTGAAAGCCGGCCGCCTGAAGATGGCGCAGAAACTCGTCGCCGTCGGGGAATTCTCCGATGGTGGAGGGCAGATAGCGATAGGCGGTACGGTCCCTCGAAATCAGTTTCCCGATGGCCGGCAGAAGCGTTCGCGAGTAGACATGGTAGAGTTGTTTGACCGGGAACACACGCGGATGAGAGAACTCGAGGACCAGGATAGCTCCTCCCGGTCTGAGAACACGGAACATTTCGCGCAGCCCGGCTTGAAGATCTGAGAAATTGCGCACCCCGAACGCGGAAATCACCGCATCGAATGAGCCTTCCGGAAACGGAAGCTGTTCCGCGCTCGCTTGCTGGAACAAGACCCGATCTCCAAGACCCTTCCTCAGGGCCTTTTCTCTCCCGAGGGAGAGCATGTTCTCTGCAACATCGATGCCCACAACGCGCGTGGGCGAAAGCGTTCTGGTTGCTTCGAAGGCAAAGTCCCCGGTTCCCGTCGCCACATCCAGGATTTCCGATGGATGGAGCTCGCTCAGTCGGCGGATTGCCTTCTTCCGCCAGAGAATGTCAATGCCCGAGCTCAGAATGTGATTCAGCAGGTCGTAACGCGGGGCGATACGGTTGAAGAGGGAACGGACATACGCCGGTTCATAGCTTTTCCGCACGACCGGATCTCTTCCCGTGGGCTGAGCGAATGCAAACGAGTCGATGGACGTTCCTGGTTGGCGCTGCACGTTTCCTGGCGATGGGCTGCAAGATCTTAAGCGTTGACCAATATACGGATCATCGCAAAGAATTCCAATTGAAAAGTAGCCCGAAGGACCGGCAACATGAAGATTGATTTTGAAATGCCGAAACGCTACTTTTTCGCTCAAGTCGATGAAATCGCTTCTTCCTTCCCTTCTCCTTGTTCTCTTGCTGGCCTCCTGCGAAGGCGGGCTGACACTGCCTCCACTGATCGAGCCCGCCATGGAAGGCACGATAACCGTCGTGAGTCCGTGGCCGCCGCAGGACAGCGTCAAGAACCTCTGGCTGTTTGCCTCGCAGATTTTTCCGGTCGATTCCGCAAACATTTTCACGGGCATCTTTTCCGGTTCCATCATCATCTATCCCGGTCTTTCTCTTGATTCCACGCTGGCGTACAATGTCAATGCGCAGACCTTCCATGCCAGGGTGCCGCCCGGCACGTACTATTACATCGGCATCCTCGCCCGCCACGGAGATCAGTTTTTGGAAACATCAAGCTACCGGGTCGTGGGAATTCTCGAAGAAAGCCCGGGACAACCCCGGACGGTAATTGTCCGTGAGTATGAGGTTGTCTCGGGGCTCGAGATCACGGTTGACTTCTACAATCTTCCACCCCAACCATTTTGACACGCTCGACGGCAATACTCGTGGGGCTCTTTCTCTTAGCACACGCTGTGCACGCACAGGTTGGAGCGTTGCAGGGCGTGGTCAGGGATGGAGAGAGCGGCGATCCCCTGGAAGGCGCAAACGTGATTGTGCGCGGGACACTGCTGGGCGCGGCGACGGACAGGGAGGGACGGTTCATCATCCGGGGGCTTCTCCCGCGCTCCTGCACGATTGTCGTTTCCATGGTGGGATTCAGGCCGGCGGTGATCGAGAACATCCGAGCCACTGATCCGCCACAGCCTGCCGTCGAGATTGTTCTGAAACCGACGCCTATTCCAACAGAACAGATTGTCGTCACTGCGAGCCGGAGAGAACAGGATCTTCGTGAAGTGCCGGCAAGTCTTGCCGTGATTACAGCGCGCTCCATCGCCGACAGGAACATTGTCACGATGGACGAAGCGATGCGATACGTTCCCGGTGTTACCGTACTTCAGGATCAGATCAACATCCGGGGATCGAGCGGCTACAGCCGCGGGGTGGGGAGCCGGGTTCTCCTGCTCCTGGACGGTCTGCCGTTTCTTACGGGTGATACGGGGGAGATCAACTGGGAAACCATACCGGTGCGGGATGTGGAACGCGTGGAGGTCATCAAGGGGGCCGGCTCCGCCCTGTACGGATCGAGTGCCCTGGGAGGAGTCATCAACGTCCTCACGCGTTCGATTCCCGAGCGGTCCGAGTTCCGTTTCCGCCTGTCGTCAGGTCTGTACGACCGCCCGAGATACGAGGAATGGAACTGGTACGCGAAGGAGCGGTTTCAGAGCGGAGTGACGTTGGGCTATGCCGGCCGCCTCGGCCCGGCAGGAATCTCCGTCAGCATCGGAAGAGGCGTGGATGAGAGCTATCGGGAAAACGACGCCTATCATCGATGGACGGTCTTTGCCAAAGGGCAGGTCGATTTCTCCGAAGCGCGCCAGCTGTCGGTCGTGTTCAACATGTTAAACCGTACTCACGGCAACTTCATCTGGTGGAAAAGCCTGCGTGATGCCACAAGACCGTCGGATATCCAGCGGGACGGCAGAGTGAGAAGCACGCGTGGCAACTTCAGCGCCGCATTCAGGGAGACCGTGTCAGAACGGTTGTTCTACGTTGTCAAAGGGATGTACTTTGGAAATTTCTGGAAGGATGACAGCGCAGGACGCGGAATGAATGTCTCGACGTCGCACCGGCTTCAAACCGATGCCCAGCTCACCTATGCAGTCGCGGAAGACAACTTCCTGACCCTTGGCGTGGCGGCGAATGCCGATGATGTGGAATCGAACCTTTTTGGAACACACGGCGGTTACGGAATGGCCGCCTACGTGCAGGACGAATGGAGGTTTGCGGAAAGGGCGAATCTCACGGTAGGGGCGCGCTACGATATGCAGAAGGTCTCCACACTGGCCGGCGCAGGGAGGATCAGTCCCAAGATCGGCGTGAGCTTCGGAGTATCCCCCTCCGCCATCTTCAGGGCATCCCTTGGGGCCGGTTTTCGCTATCCGTCCATTGGAGAGTTGTTTGTCTCCAGCTCGTCCAACGTCAGCCAGCTTGTCATTCTCCCCAACCCGAACTTGAAACCGGAAACAAGCCTTACAGGCGAGGTCGGAGCTTGGACCCGGGTGTCCCAGAACGTGGAGGTCGATCTCGCCCTGTTCTGGAATGAGTTCAACAATCTGATTGAGCCCGGCGTTACCCTCAAGCCCATTCGTCTTTCGCCATCGGACACGGCGGAAGTCACGCGTGCCGTCGCAGAGTTTGCAAACATCACGCGGGCCAGGATCGTCGGCGCCGAGGCGGGGCTTACGATCACGTGGGTGGAACGCCTGCTGGCGACGGATGTCGGCTACACGGTGCTCTGGCCCGAGGATCTTTCACAGAACACGATTCTGAAGTTTCGGTCCCGCCATACGCTTCATGCCTCGACGAGCCTGACCTGGGGAGAATACAGGGTGTCCGCGGATTACCGTTTTATCAGCCGTGTGGAGCGGGTTGATGATCAGCTTATTACCCTGGCCCCCATCGTTCACGGCCATTCCCGCGTTCCGATTCATGTGCTGGATCTTCGGGCCTCTGCCGCGTTGGTCTCGTTGGGCCTGCCTGTGCGGATCGGAGTGAACGTCACAAATGTTCTGAACTATCATTACGTTGAGCTCATCGGGAATCTCGCACCACCCCGCATGTACTCTCTTGTCCTCGAGGGTTCGTTGTAGGAGGCTTCCTGCATCCTCCTTGAATCCAAGGGAACATTGACGTACTTTCTCTCAATGCTTCGTCCAATGAGCCGTGCATCCCTTCGATGATTGATTCCCACGCGCACCTGTTCTCCGACGATTTCCGACAGGATCTTGCGGATGTCCTCAACCGGTCGTGGGCGGCCGGTCTTGAGGCCATCGTGGTGCCGGGGACAAACGCGCGTACCAGCAGAGAGGCCGTGGACTTGTCTGCCCGGGACGAACGGCTCTTTGCCTGTGTGGGTATTCATCCGCACGAGGCGGTGAAGGCCACCGATGAAGAATTTGCAGGGATTGCGGAACTTGCGGCGCGTCCCGGAGTCGTTGCGATCGGGGAGATTGGCCTCGACTTTTACTATGATTTCTCCCCGCCCGAAAGGCAAGAGGACGTATTTCGCAGACAGATGCTCCTTGCGGTGGAGCGGAACCTCCCGGTGGTCATCCATACGAGGGAATCGATGTCCGCCGCGATGGAGATCGTCCGTTCCATTGCCCGCGCGCATCCCGCATGGCGTCCCGAAAGCGCCGGCGGGGAGGTCAAGGGTCGTCGGGGCGTTTTTCATTGTTTTACTGGGACTGCGGAGGAAGCGCGGGAGCTTTTTGACCTTGGATTCTTTGTTTCGTTTCCGGGCATGGTGACTTTCAAGAACTCCCCCGTGGTGCCCGTGATCAAAGAAATCGGATTGCGAAACCTCCTTCTTGAAACAGATTCGCCCTATCTTGCCCCCGTTCCCCACCGGGGAAAGCGCAACGAGCCTTCCCATCTTCCTCTGATCGCAAAGGCCATTGCGCAGATTCTGGGCGTCACGCCGGAGGAGGTTGTGGAATACAGCACTGCGAATGCCGTCCGCCTGTTTTCATTGAACATCCATGTCGGAACAACCCAGCATCTTTGACATTCTTGGCCCGATTATGATCGGGCCTTCGAGCTCCCACACGGCCGGTGCAAGCCGGATAGGCTACATCGCGCGCCAACTCCTCAATGACAAACCGGTGCGCGCCGTGATTACGCTTTATAATTCCTTTGCCAAGACGCACAAAGGACATGGTACCGATCGTGCGATAGTGGGAGGAATCCTCGGATTCGGCCCCGACGACCCCCGGATCCGTCAGTCATTCGAGCTTGGAAAGGAGGAGGGCCTTGAGTGGGAGTTCAAGTTTGTGGGTGACTCCGCCAGATTTCACTCCAACACGGCAAAGATCAGGCTGGAAGGGGCCGGCGGCGGCAAGGTCGAAATCACGGGAGCATCCCTCGGCGGCGGGAGGATCAAGATCCAGGAAATCGAGGGGTTCCGCGTTGATTTCACGGCAAGCATGCATACGCTGGTGGTCATTGCCGATGACATCCCGGGGAGCATCAGAAACATCAGCGGCGCCATTGCCGATCGCGGCAGCAATATCGCAAATATGTTTGTCTCACGGAGTGAAAAGCTTGCCAACATGGTGATCGAAGTGGATCAGCCGATCGACAAGGAGACTTTAAAGAGGATCGAGTCGTTTCCGTGGGTGAAGTTTGCCCGAAGGGTTGAACCGATGGTGGAGGGTTCATCCCGTTATGAAAAATAGGATGGAAGGAGAGCCCTATGGAATTCAATTACCTGAGCGACATTGTGGAATATTGCAGGCGCGAAGGCAAGGACATGGCTCAGGCGATGGCCGATTACGAAATGAAGAACAAGGGGCTGACGCGGGAGCAGGTCTATGACGGCCTGAAGCGAATCCTGCTGGTGATGGAGGAGTCGGTTGACCAGGGAATGACTCAGCAGGTGATCACGCCGAGCGGGATGTTGAACAATTGGGCGAAGACGGTCGCGGGGGCGCAGGTGAATACCCTTGGCCCGGCGTTGAAGATGGCGGCCGCGCGCGCCATTGCGGTCGGGGAAGTGAATGCATGCATGGGGAAGATTGCCGCCGCTCCCACCGCCGGCTCGGCTGGCATCCTGCCGGCTGTTCTGGTGACGATGATGGAAGAGCACGGGACGACCCGTGAGCGTCTCCTGGATGCCCTGCTGGTCACCTCGGCCGTCGGGCTGATCTTTGCGAAAAATTCTTCGTTTGCGGGCTCCGAGGCAGGCTGTATGGGGGAAACAGGAAGCGCGGCTGCCATGGGGGCAGCGGCGATCACCTATTTGCTTGGAGGAAACGAGGAGCAAATCCTCGAGGCCGTTGGTTTCGCTCTCAAGGCCTCAATGGGACTGGTGTGCGATCCGGTCGGCGGGCTCGTTGAAGAGCCATGCACAACACGCAATGCGGTGGGCGTTGCCAACGCGTTCGTGTCAGCCCAGCTCGCCCTGGCGGGAATCAAAAGCCTTATTCCCGCCGACGAGGTCATCGCCGCAACGAAGGAAGTCGGTGATCTGATGTCTCCACGGCTGAAGGAATCGGGACAAGGGGGGCTTGCAAACACAAAGACCGGTCGCGAGATTCAAAAACGGGTCTTCGCGACGGTTCGGGCGCAAAAGGGATGACCAAGGAATTGAAAAGCGCGTTACCGATAATTCTCGCGTTCACCTGGTTCACGCTCGACGCGTGGCATGCGGATGCATCCCCGCAGAAGCTGAGCAAGGACGAGCGCGAGATTCTGTGGCATCAGGACCAGCGCGCTCTGGGGGATAGCGTCCTGTACAGATATCTCGGACACAAGGACCCGAAGATCAGAGCCCGGGCTTTGATGGCCCTCGCGAACGTGCAGGACACTGCCTCCATCCCCTTCATCCTTCCCCTCCTCTCTGACCGCTACTCTGATGTCCGTGCCGCCGCCGCGTTTGCCCTGGGCCAGATTGGCTCACCCCTGGCCGAAAGGGATCTCGCGGAACGGCTCCGGCTTGAAACATGGGGCAAGGTTATTGTGCGCCTTCTGGAGGCTCTTGGCAAGTGCGGAAGCATGGAGAGTTATGACGATATTGTCGCCTTCGGACTTCCCAGGAAACAGGCCGGCCTTCGTGCAGATCAGTCCCTGAGCCTTGCGCGTTATGCGCTGCGCAATATCAAATCCGAACGTGGCGTCGATTTCTGTTTTGATTCCCTCGACGAGCCGGATGTTCGGGTCCGATGGACGTCGCTCTATGCCCTCTGGAGAATCGCTCCGGATCCTGCCGTTGACGCGGGGGTGCAAAAGCACAAGGGCAAGCTCCTTCCCCTGGGAAGCGACAAGAGCATCGACATTCGGATGCATCTTGCATCGCTGATGGGGAAGGTGCGCTCTGCCGAGGCTCTCGAGGTGCTTCAAGCCATTCGCAAGAACGAGGCGAGAAAGGGGGCGGGAAACTGGCGTGTGCAGGTGAATGTTGCCAGGGCTCTCGCTGGCCACGCGGGCAAGGACGCAGCGCTTGATGCCCTGATTGAGCTGATGGACACAAACAACGATCATGTACGAATGAGTGTGCTGGCCTCCCTCTCCGGCCTGCCAAGGGAAACCGTCAGGAAGTACGCCGGGGCCGAGAGGTTGAAAAAGAAGCTTGAACAATGGGCCGCTCCCTCGAAACGCATCTCAATTCCTGTCCGCGGCGAGGCGATGGTGGTTCTTGCCAGGCACTTTCCGGCTGAGTTCGTGTATCAGGATCTCGCAGGGGACCTCAAACAACCGAATCTGCTGAGGGCAAAGGTGGTGGAGGCTGTCTGCCTCATTCCCTCCTCCCAGAGTCTCGGAATCGTCCTGGACCGGCTCGAAGATGATTCCACACGGGTGGCCATGGCCGCCTGGGATTTCATCCGGCAATTGCTTGCTCCGCGGAGCTTTCGGGTCTTCCGCAAGGACACTGCTGTCACATCGGGACTCGGCGGAACCTTATTTAGAAAGGCAAAGGTTTCTCTCCTCCGGGAGGATATGGCCATCACCACGCTTGTGGCCAATGCCCTGGGGGATTCCTCCGTGTATGCCCTCTTGCGTGAAGAGAATCTGCATGAGCGTGCGCTCGAAGAGCTGATGCTCGCCTATGGCAAGCTCTTTTCCCCCAACGATGTGGAGGCCATGCAGGCCGTGCTCCAGACCCTCGGCCGGATCGGCGACGACCGCACACTCCCACTGCTTGAACAAGCGATTCAGGATCCCGATCGGACGGTTGGCCTGGCGGCAGCACAGGCTTACAGGAATATCACCGGAATGGACCTCTCATCCCAGGTCGTACCGGCAACGAGACCGTTGTACACCGACTACGATTGGAAGACGCTCGAATCGATTCCGGCGAATCTCAGGGCTGAAATCAGAACCAGGAGAGGATCGATCGTTGTACGTTTCCACCGCGACGCCGCACCATTCACGGTTCTGAGCTTCTACAAGCTGATCCAAAAAAAGTTCTTCGACGGCTTGACTTTTCACCGCGTCGTGCCGAACTTTGTCATCCAGGGCGGAGATCCCAGGGGGGACGGATGGGGGGGACCGAATTACGCCATTCGGTCTGAGTTCTCGCTTCTCAATTACGGCCGGGGGGAGGTCGGAGTTGCCAGCGCAGGGAAGGACACGGAGGGATGCCAATTCTTCATCACACACTCCCCACAACCTCATCTTGACGGGCGATACACGATCTTCGCCAGCGTTGAATCGGGCTACGGCGTTTTGGATGCAATCCAGCCCGGCGATACGATCCTGAACATCAGAATCAAACGGTAATTACCTCTGGCTGTACTCCTGGTAGGTTGTCTGATGGTTGGGATCAGCAGCCGAAAGCCGCGCGTAGACCGACCGGTCCGGATAACGAAGGAAGGTCTCGGCGATCTCCTGAAACTTGGTGTCGAAGAACGCTTTGACCAGCACACTGCGGGGATTCTGCCGTTGCCGCACGTCCGCGATCGATTCGATCGCCTGAAGCATCGCGTCAAGTCCCTTGACGGGTTCTGTGGCGAGGAGGTCAATGCCTTCAAAATGATACTTGTGGAACGCAAACCTGAATGGTTGGTATTTCAGGTTTGTGAGCTCATCCGCAAACGAGAAACGGCTGTACGTGACCGACTGGGTCTGCCAGTCCCGGCCAAAAGGAGTTCCGGCAGCCTGATTGCAGATGTTGAGAGCCTTTTGAAAATACGGAGCGCCCGAGAGTTCAATGTAGGTCTCCAGGTCGAATCCGATGATGATATAAGCGTAGAAATCGAGGAAATCCGCGAGCGGATCGAACTGAAACTCGTCGTGGTAGAGGGGCTTGTTGGGTGTGTACTCGAATTCCCAGCGCTCGTCCAGAATCCTGAGAATGATGGTTTCCCGGTCGGTCTTCTCGTTCCCATGGTATACAGGCCTGCTGCTCCCGATGAAGACCTGGGCAGTGTAGCGATTGTCGGAGCTTGCGCTGAGAAAGAAGATGTTCATGGTACATTGAATCCGTTCGCCGTCGAACTCTTCGCTTGTCCACCGATGGGAATTCAGATAATCTTCCACAAGCCTTTCGAAATCTCTGAGGTAGTCGCGGGAAGCAGAGGGGATTGACTCAACATTGATCGTCACGTCGCAGTTCAGCTCCTGCGATTCGCTCGCAGTTGGGAGGAACAGCGTGGGCAGGAGAAGCGACAACGTCAGGATAGTACGCACAGCGCAATATAGGTAAAATCCAGAGGGACGGCAAGAGGACACGTGGTCCTTTTGCATCTGTGGGGAAGGGGAAAACAATTGGGGGGAATCATGATCCGTCTGCTCGGGGGTACACTTCTCGTAATCGTTCCATTCCTTCCTGGATTTGCCGGAGAACCCTGGACTGCACGTCCGCTGGGACTTGCAGGCCTTGGCATTGCCCTGCCTCCGGATCCCGGAAGCCTCGTGCTCAATCCGGCAGCCATTGCGACGGCACACACCCTGCAAGCCTGCGTCAGCCTGAATCCCGGTACCTTCGGGGTGCCGGAACTTCGATCCAGATCCTTTGTTGCCCTGGTTCCACTGACAAGCGTCTCAGTGGGCGTTGGAATCAGACGCTTCGGATTCGATCTCTATAAGGAGACTTCGCTGATTGCAGGCATGGCCGGAAGGGTACAGGAAGCCCTCGATGTGGGCCTCGGCGTGGAGCTGAGGAACGTTTCGATCCACCATTACGGGTCGCAAACTCTCCCGCTCGTCACAATCGGAATGCAATGCGGCATTTCTGAGAATATTGTGCTGGGTGGGCGGATCACAAACATCCATGGAGCCTCGATTGGGCAGAACCGGGAGCGCTTGCCCCGTGTCGTCGGAGTCGGACTGAGCTATCTGCCGGTTCCCGGATTCCTCGCCTCGGCCGAAGTGGAAAAGGACACACGATGGCCCGTTACTGTGAAGTGCGGAGTGGAGCTCCAGATCGTTTCTCCTCTCTGGATCAGGGCAGGAATCGCCTCGGATCCGTCCGTCTGGGCGATCGGGGGGACACTGAGGGCGTCGCTTGCTGAGTTCACCTATGGCGGATCGTTCCATCCGGCTCTTGGATGGACGCACTGTGTGGAACTTGGATTCAGGGTTCCGGAATGAAATGGCTTTCTTTTCTGGTGGTCCTTGCATCACCCGTATTCGCTCAGGAATCCGGCCGAGATACACTGATGTTCCCGGAACAGATGATTGAGGATATGCTCGGGGAGGAACCTGTGGGAGAAGATGTATCCGGTCAGGCCGATGATCTCCTGGATCTCTACGAGAATCCCCTGGACTTAGGGCGCGCGACCATGAGGGAACTCGAAAGAATACCCGCCATAACGCCCCTCCTGGCTTACAGAATCTTGTCGGCGAGGGAACGCAATCCTTTTTCCTCTGTGAGAGATCTTCTGGGGATCGAAGGAATGACGGAAGACCTGTACAAAGAAATCATACCCTTTGTCACTGTTCGAACGGGGGTCTTCGCAAAGTCCTCTGCAGGTATCAGGTCCCGCTTGGGACGGGACCTTGCCGAAAGCCGGGGTTTCCGCGACGGTGTCTATGCAGGAACGAAGGAGAAAATGCTTCACCGACTTGATGCGAAGCTGGCAGTCGGCGCGGAAACAATAGTGGAAGGGAGGTTCCAGACGCAAAAGGACGCCGGCGAGCCAGTGAGTACAGCCTTCGTAAGCGGCTATCTTCGCGCCGAATCCCCGGAGATGACAGTTCTGGTTGGGGATATGAGAATCGAAACCGGACGTCGGCTCCTCCTGGGAAGGTTGTCCATGTCCCGGGCAGTCGATCCTGCCGTCTCACGTCGATCGTTTCTGCGCGGGTATCACTCATCCGATGAAATGGCGTTCCTCCGCGGTATCGGATGGGAGGTTCGTTTCGGACAGAAGATCGCCATTGGAGGATTCTACTCAAACCGGCCAATTCACGGCACAGTCTCCGACGATGGCATCTTCTCACCCTTGTCGAACGGAGGTCTGTTCCGTACGTCTTCGGAGCTCGCGAAACGAAACGCATCGAGAGAGCGTGCTTCCGGAGCATCGCTGAGTCTGAACCTCCGGGACTTGTTGACGGTTTCCGCAGCCGCCTATCATGTCCGATTCCTCCATCGCGTGGACGTCGGCGGAAACGGCCTCCCCGTTCTCCGGGATCTTGCGGGGGCATCCTTGAGCGCGTGGTTCAGCACCCGGACGCGGAACGCATCCGGAACGGCTGAGATTGCCGTGATGCGCAGCGGCGGCAGGGCGGGATCTGCAAGCTTCCTCCTTGAACCCGCGAACACTGTGCGGATTGGCCTGGCGGGACATGTATTCAACCCTCTCTATCATTCTCCATTGGGATTCCGGAGAAAACCACGAAGTGAAGTTGGCCTGGAAGCATGGAGCGATCTGAGACCCGGAAAGAACTGGAGAATCAGCCTTGCCTGGATGTCCATAGGCCATCCCGATGGTCGCAGTGGCAGGGAGTTTGCGGAGGAAACGAGAAGTTGGAGGGTGGCAACGTTGCTGAAGGTTCGGAGCGGACACGAAATCGCACTCGAGTATGCAACCCGGGAAAGTTCTGCGGAAGGACGGCGGGTGAATCGGTTCGGTCTTGCGGAATCGTATACAACCATGGTCAGGCGGCATCATGTCCGCGGCACCATGGTGGTCGGCAGCGTCAGGGACCTGCAATGGACTTCAAGAATCGAGTATGTCGATATTCGCGGAGGGGGTGGGAAGGGGATCCTTCTGTCCCAGCAGTGTCATTGGCGGGTCTCCAAATACCTTTTGGTCGAAGGGAAACTTACCCTCTTCGGAACTGCTTCGTACGATGCCAGGTTGTACGCCTTTGAACCCGATGTTCCGGGAGCATTTGCAAGCAGGGCGGTTTTTGGTGATGGAACCCGGGGAGCCCTGCTCGTTCGGGTCAGCCCGTTTTCCCGCATGGAGGTCTCATGCTCGTACAGCGTTGAAATCAGGGACGGCCAGCGATCGCTTGGTTCGGGGCTGGATGAAATCCAGGGAGATCACAGGAATGCTCTGAGCATTCAGGCGGATTTCAAGCTCTGAGGCGGCCGAAAATTGCAGAATCGGCACTCTTTTCGTACCTTGGGAGTAAACATGAGCGCCACGAGCACAAAAAACAAGACTGTCGTCGTTGCAATGAGCGGAGGAGTGGATTCCTCCGTTTCTGCCGCGTTGCTCCTTGAGCAGGGGTATAACGTCATCGGCGTGACGATGAAGACGTATGAGTTCGATGATGTGGGAGGGAACATCGAAAACGAAACAAGTTGTTGTGGCCTGGGGGCCGTGCATGATGCTCGCAGCGTTGCCGCGCAGCTTGGGATTCCTCATTATGTGGTCGATTTCCGGTCGGCGTTCGAGCGTGCGGTCATCAGCAATTTCGTCGAAGAGTACCTCGAAGGAAGGACTCCGAATCCATGCATCAATTGCAACCGGGAGATCAAATGGGGAGAGCTGTTGCGGAAGGCGGATTCTCTTGGGGCAGAATACATTGCCACGGGCCATTATGCCCGGATTGAACGGGATGAAACGACGGGTCGATACCTTCTTCGGCGGGCCGTTTACGCGCCAAAGGATCAGTCCTATGCTCTCTGGTCCCTTCCGCAGGAGGCCCTCGCCCGGACACTGTTTCCGCTGGGCGAACTCTCGAAGCCCGAAGTGCGTGCCTGCGCCGCTCAGTACGGCCTGCGCACTGCCGCAAAGCAAGAAAGTTTTGAAATCTGCTTCGTGCCTGACAACCGTTATGACCGGTTCCTCCGTGAGAGGGTCGCGGGATTGGAGGAAACCCTCGCCGGAGGCGAAGTCGTGCTGGAGGGGCGCGTGGTCGGAAAGCATGCCGGCTATCCTTTTTATACGATCGGGCAACGGCGCGGTGTGGGTGCGTTTGGCAGAAAGATGTACGTGACAGAAATCGACAGGGAACGAAATCGTATTACCATTGGTCCGGACCAGGAACTGTATCGCTCTGCCCTGCGGGTGTCCCGTGTAAACTGGGGAGGCAAAGGACGTCCCGGGACGCCTATTCAGGTCGAGGCAAAGGTGCGATACAAGGACGATCTGGCCCCGGCGATTGTAAAACCGCTCGATGCCGCGCAGGCAGTTGTCAGATTCGAGAATTCGAAGCGTGCCATTACGCCCGGCCAGTCCGCCGTCTGGTATTCCGGCGACACGCTTCTTGGGGGCGGGATCATTGAGGCCGTTCTGGATTAGGCCGCGTTCCCGAAGCGATGAAGGAAAAGGCTCAATCTTCTGCGAAAGATTGAGTTTTTTTTTGTATTCGCGTCGAGAAACTTCTTGATACGTCACCCGTTTTTATGGCAGAACAAACGTGAATTACGCCGAGTCTGACGACCGTTCGCTTGTTCAGGCTTTTCAGAACGGCGACGAACGTGCCTTCGAGGAAATCGTCCGGCGATATCAGCGTCAGGTAGCGAACGTCATCTACACGACGTTGGGCAATCCCCAGGACGTTCCTGATCTCGCGCAGGAGGTCTTTCTCAAGACATACAGGTCGCTTGGCCGGATCACCGTCGAGCATTCTCTCTTCTCCTGGATTTACCGCATCGCGGTGAATGTCGCGATCGACGAACTGCGGAGGAGAAAGATTCGCCGGATGACATCGTTTGATTTCTCAGGAGATGCGGAAGGGAAGGAGCCGAAATTCCGTGACCCCGTGACACCCGACGACCAGCTTGCATCATCTGAACGCCGGGAGCAGGTGTGGAAGGCGTTAAGAAAACTGTCGGAAACCTCGCGTACCGTTCTGCTTCTCCGGGAGTATGAGGAATTGTCCTACAGGGAAATCGGAGACATCCTGCACATCAGCGAGCAGGCGGTGAAATCTAGAATCTTCCGGGCAAGGGAGGAACTAAAGGAGCTTCTGAAAGACTATTTCGAGGAGCGACCATGAACCATCGCGACATCAGGAAACTCATCTCCGCCATGGTGGACGGGGAGCTGGACGATGCCGAAACGAAGCGGGTGAACGAGCACATGGCATCCTGCCCGTCGTGTACGCGGTATGCACGCACTCTGCGGATGGTCTCCGCAGATATCCGGTCCGTCAGCCCGGTATCACTGCCCGACACATTTCCTCTTTCTGTTCTCCGGGCCCTTCGTGCTGAGGAGGCTGAGTCCAGGATTTGGATGCCGGTGGAGGCGTTCGCACGCAGATTCGTTGTCGGGCTGGGTGGGGTCGTTGTGCTGTTCGTGGCGCTGGCAACGACGATCCGGCCGGAGGAGCCTGTCGTGGCTGAGCCGTATCTCACGGGCGAAATGTCCGATTCCACGGCGACACGCGTTCTGCTGACCAAGGAGGCGCCTACGAAGAACGATCTTCTGCTGGCGGTGGTCTCCCCCGAATAAGGAGGGCATCATGATTTCACCCAAAACAAGGACATTCGCTTTTCTCCTCGTGAGCTTTCTGCTGGGGAGCGTTGCGGGCGGATTCGTCGGAGCGACGTACTTTGGCGGAAAACCGGGCAGGTACTCCCGCGGGGATGTCATGAAGGAGTTCACAGAGAAGCTCAAGCTGCGTGCAGACCAGACTGCGGCTGTGGATTCAATTCTGGAGGCTTATAGACCGACCTTCAGCGCCATCCGGAAGCAGTACGGCGAGGCCACGAGGGCCCAGCGTGATTCGCTGAGAAAGGAGATCCGGAAGATCCTCAGCGATGAACAACACGCGTTGTTTGACACCTACATCCGCGAAATGGATGAACGCGAATCGCGGTACAGGAGACAAAATCGCTAACTCAGGGAATATGTATGAAACGAAAAAGTATCATCATAGGTGTTGGCCTCCTGGTGGTTCTGAGCGGGGGCTACTATCTTCTGCAAAACGGCGGCGATTCGTCGCCTCCCCAGAACCGTGCCCAGCTGAGCAGAGTCGTCACGGTTGAGCGTGGAAATCTCGACCTGACTGTCTCGGCGAACGGCGTCGTACAACCGATCAATCGTGTGGAGATCAAGTCCAAGGCGAGCGGCCAGATCGTCTCTCTCACCTTTGAGGAAGGAGAGACGGTTCAGAAAGGCCGGTTGCTGATCGAGTTGGACCGGACGACCGCGCAGAATGATTTTGAGCAGGCCAAAGCCGATCTCGCCGTGGCGGAATCGAATCTGAAACAGCAGGAGAACAACCATCGGCGCGCGATCGAGCTGTTTGAAAAGGGGCTGATCTCTGAACAGGAGAGGGATCAGGCAGTTCTTGAAAAAGTCCGGGCCGAAGCCCAATTGGTCAAGGCCCGGGCGAATCTCTCCTCGGCGGAAGAGCGTCTTCGCGACACGCGCGTCCTTTCGCCCATCACGGGTGTGATCCTGAGCCGGAACGTCTCGCTGGGACAGATCATCTCGTCAGGAACCTCGAACGTGAGCGGAGGAACCACGCTTGCGACGATTGCGGACATGGATGAGGTGTACGTCGAAACAAACGTGGACGAGGTGGATATCGGCAAGGTCCAGGTGGGGCAAGCGGCGCGTGTCGTGGCCGATGCGTTTCCCGATGACGCATTCAACGGTGAAGTCATCAGAATCTCACCGCTCGGGAAGACCCAGCAGAATGTCACGACATTCAATGTGATCGTGCTTGTCCGGAATATCGGCGGCAGGCTGAAAGCCGGGATGAGCACATCCGTGGACATAGAGATTTTCAAACGAAGAAATGTCCTGCTCCTGCCGACGGAAGCGCTGAAAGATCCGCGTAGCGAGCAGGGCCGCGTACTGATGGCGGCTCTCAGAGAATCGCAGGCCGCGGCCGGCGATTCGTCTGCTCCGTCCCCCGCAGCCTCGGAGGCGACGGAGAGCCCCGGCGACATGCGGGAACGCTTCATGAACATGTCCCCGGAAGAACAGCAGAAGTTCCGGGAACAAATGAGACAGCGAATACAGGCCATGTCTCCCGAGGAGCGACAGAAATATTTCGAGCAGATGAGGAGCCAGGGTGGCGGAATGTTCATGCGGGGCGAGGGAGGGCGGCGGCGGGCCGTGCAGGCGGAACAAAGGAATGAAGTGCGCGAACGGGTGATTGAGGTGAAGGTGGGCGAGGAATTCGTGCCGCGCCTAGTCAAGGTGGGTGCCAGCAACTATGATGTGGCGGAGATTCTTGAAGGGGTCAAAGAAGGAGACGAAGTTCGGGTGACCACGGTCTCACGGGCAAAGATGGCCAGCGAGGCATTCACCGAACGCATGCGCAACATGCAGAGCATGGGACGAGTAACCGGCGGCGGGAGACGCTGACGACCATGAACGTTACCGAAAGTTTTCTCACCGCTCTGGGGGCCTTGTTCGCGAACAAGCTGCGGGCCCTGCTGACAATGCTTGGCATCATCATCGGTGTGGCGGCGGTGATCACGATGATTGCCATTGGTGAAGGTGCCCAGAAAGCAGTGACGGAACGCATTCAGGCACTGGGCTCAAACCTCCTGTTCGTTAGTCCGGGTGCTCAGCGGGGAGGAGGCGTCACGGTGATCATGTCCGGTACCAGCATCCGTCTTCGCAACGAAGATGTGGAAGCTGTTCGCGAACAAGTGGCGTCCGTGGAGGCTGTGGTTCCCGAATTCACGAGGAGCGCACAGGTCAAGTACCAGAACAGAAACTGGAATACGCGGATCGTCGGAACAGTACCGGAGTACGAGTACGTGCGAAACTTTACGGCGGAAGACGGAAGGTATTTCACATCTTCGGAAGAGCGATCCTATAGCAAGCTCGCCATCATCGGCAAGACAGTTGCGGAGAACCTGTTCGGCACGGTTGATCCCATCGGGAAATCCATCCGCATCGCAGGCCAGTCGTTCGAAGTCATCGGTGTTCTCGAGTCCAAGGGGCAGAGTGGCTGGCAGAATCCAGATGATCAGATCATCGTTCCCCTCTCCACGGCCCAGCGCAGGCTGTTCGGCGTCGATTACCTGAGCCAGATCACGATCAAGGTCGTCAACGACCAGCTGATGGATGACGCATTCCTCTCGATAGAACGCGTCTTGCGTAGAGCCCACAAGCTCCGGGAAGAACAGGACAACGATTTCAGTATCAGGAATCAGGCGGACATCATCACGACGTTTCAGGAGACTCAGCAAACGTTCACCTTCTTGCTTGCAGGCATTGCTGCCGTCTCGCTTCTGGTCGGCGGAATCGGCATCATGAACATCATGATCGTTTCTGTCACCGAACGGACGAAGGAGATCGGGATACGAAAAGCGATCGGCGCGCGGCGCAAGGATGTTATGCTTCAGTTTCTGATCGAATCCGTAGTGATGAGCGTGGCAGGGGGACTTATTGGAATCGGTGTGGGCGTCGGCGGATCCTCTCTCCTGACAGCATACGGCGATCTCCCGTCTTCGATTTCCGTCCAGGCCATCGTTATGAGCTTTGTTTTTGCCGCATTCGTCGGGATCTTTTTCGGCCTGTATCCCGCATGGAAGGCGGCCCAATCCAACGTCATTGATGCTCTTCGCTATGAGTAAAGCGGCGATGCCCTGGGCCGCCGGAATCCTGGCGATTGTGCTGTGGAGTTGCGGTAATGCACCCACGCCGGATCAACCTCAACGACGACCGCCTGTGTTCGTTGAGGTGGAAGCGGCGCGCGAGGAGCCGATCGCAGCAATCGTTACGGCCACCGGAACCATTACTCCAAAGGAAGAAGTCAAGATCATTGCCCAGGCAGAGGGAAAGATCACTCACATTGCTGTCGAAGAGGGCGACAGGGTGGCAAAGGGCCAGGTGCTGATCCGACTCGACGCGACAATCCTTGCTGCACAGACCAAGGAAGCGGAGGCAAACGCCGAGGATGCCAGGGCAAATTACGAGAGGCTCACCCGCCTGGTCAAGTCGGGCCTCGTGTCCGAACAGGAGTACGAACAAGCACGCACACGGTACAATGTGTTGAAGGCAAGGCTGGAGTATCAGAGGGCGCTCCTGAACTACACGACCATCAGCGCCCCGATTTCGGGTATCATCACCTTCCGGGGGGCGCGCGAGGGGGACGTTGCCGTTCCTCGTGCTCATCTTTTGACGGTCAGCGATCCGCAAACACTTGTCATGGAAATCAACGTTTCCGAGTTGGAGATCCCCAGGATCAAGATCGGCGATCCTGTGCGGGTTCGGGTCGATGCCTATCCCAACGAGACATTTTCAGGACGGGTGCGAAGAGTGTTTCCCCTCAGTGATCCGGTCACGCGGCTCGTCAAAGTCGAAATCCAGCTGACGGACAAGGATCCGCGACTGTTTTCAGGCCTCTTCGCCCGGGCCGACCTGACGATTGCGCAAAAGGAGAAAGCCACCGTTGTGAGCAACGATGCTCTCCTGATGTCGGCGGACGGCCGTGCCGCAGCGTTCGTTGTTGTGGATTCGCTGGTGGAACGACGTTCATTGACCCTTGGAATCCGTGACGAGGGAAGATCGGAGGTCCTCTCCGGCCTCTCCCCCGGTGAAAAGGTGGTTATCAGCGGATTGAATCAGTTGAACCCGGGCATGGTGGTGCGCATTACCCGTGAACGGAGAAAGGAAGGGCCATGATCGGCGGTTCTGCGTCGCAGGAATTCAGGAACGGAAAACGGACATTGGCCGACTGGGCCATCAAACACCCGATCGGAACGATGATGCTGGTCTCGGTCGTGATCGTACTGGGATCCTATTTTCTGTCCACCCTCAAAGTGGACCTCCTTCCGAAGCTGATTTACCCCCAGATTCGTGTCAACGTGACGAACAGGGGAGTGGATCCGCTCGTGATGGAAGAAACAGTGACCCGGGTCCTGGAGTCCCGCGTTGCCACCACGGAAGACGTCACGAAAGTCGAATCCTCGACAACCGAGGGACGCGCGAACGTCACGCTGTCGTTCGACTACGGCAAGGATATCGATGTGGCTCTCAGGGATGCGAGTACAAAGCTGGATCAGGCGCGCTCGGGACTGCCGCGGGAGATCGACCCGCCGACGATCTGGAAGGCAGATCCGTCTCAAATTCCCATATTTGAGCTTGCAGTGTCTTCAGACGGAATGGACCTCGTTCGCCTTCGCCGATGGTGCCAGGAAGAGCTGACGAACTATCTGCTGACGGTCCCCGGGGTCGCCTCGGTCGATGTCGCCGGAGGACTCGAACGCGAAGTGCAGGTTATCATCGACCAGAAACGGCTCCAGGGGTACGGACTCGCAGTGACCGAGATCCTGCGCGCAATTGCGAACGCGAACGTGGATCAGACGGGAGGCCGCGTCACGGCTGGACGAAGAGAGTACTTGAGCCGGACGGAAGGCAAATTCAGCTCGATCGCGGAGATCCGGGAAGTTCCGATTCGCATACGCGGCCGGTCAGGAGACCAACGCATCAAGCTCAGCGATATTGCGCGCGTCGAGGACAGCCACAGGGAACAACGGGTTTTCGCCAGGCTGAACGATGTTCCCAGCGTCAAGGTCAGCATCCAGAAACAGCCCAATGCCAACACGGTCGAGGTGATCGACGGTCTGAAGGGCAAGCTGAAGTTCATGGAGGACAACTCGGTCATCCCTGGCGGGCTGGCGATCAAGATCACGAACGACCAGTCGTACTACATCCGGAATTCGCTGACCTCGGTCAGCGATGCGGCCCTCATCGGCGGCCTGCTTGCCATGATCGTCGTCGGCCTCTTCCTGGGAAGCTGGCGGCGGACATTCATCATCGCAACCTCCATCCCCATTGCGATCCTCGCGACGTTTGTCATGATGGGCCTCGGCAATCTGACGCTGAACATCATTTCGCTTGGGGGACTGGCCCTTGGCATCGGCATGCTCGTGGACAACTCGATCGTCATGCTCGAGAACATCTCCCGGCACCAGAAGGAACACCCGGATCCCGTCGAAGCCGCCCATTTCGGAAGCAATGAGGTGATTTCCGCCGTCGTCGCCTCCACCACGACCAACCTTGCCTCAGTCCTGCCGTTTCTCCTCATCTCCGGCCTGGCCGCACTTTTTTTCAAGGAACTGATCCTCACGATCTCGTTCGCGATTATCGCTTCGCTCCTTGTGTCCATTACCCTTGTGCCGATGCTTTCGGCGATGTTGTTTCGGTACGAGAAGGCACACAAAAGGAAATCCGGCGTTATCGTGGTGACGGAACGCCTCCTGGCGAAGCTGACGGCGTCGTATTCCGCTCTGCTTGCGTTGGCCGTGAAGCGCCGTTACCTCCTGATCGGCCTGGTGACGATCCTCTTCATCGGCAGCATCATGCTGTTCGGCCAGCTTGGCTCCGAGTTCCTGCCCTATATGGATGACGGGCGGATAAGCATCCGGGTCGAGATGCCGCCCAGCACCTCCGTGGAGGTCACAAACCGCGTCGCGACCCAGCTTGAAGAGATTATCAAAACCATGCCGGCCACAGAGTCCGTCTTCACCGTGGCGGGCGGATTCATCTTCGGGCGGGGAACGGCGGAGTTCTCCAACCGGGCGGGCATCGACATTCAGCTCGTTCCCCTGGACCAGCGCACAATTTCGAGCAACCAATGGATAGCCGATGTGCGCAGAAAGATCGCGGACGCGGAAATTCCGGAAGCCCGCATCCTGGTGTCGAAGCCGCAGATTCGAGGAATCCGCACATCGTCGGGGAACGAGGATGTAAGCGTCAAAGTGCAGGGTCCGGACCTTGCCGTTCTGAACTCGCTGGCAAACGACATCATGGCACTTGTGCGGGATGTGGAGGGCCTGTCGAACCTGAACAAATCATTGGAAGAAGCAAAGCCCGAACTGCGCATCCAGGTCGATCGGGAGCGGGCGGCCGAGCTTGGGATCTCAATCAGGGATGTCGGCGAAACAGTGAGAACCGCGATCGACGGAAGCATTGCGTCCAAATATACTGAAGGCGACCGGGAGTACGATATCCGGGTTCTGCTGGACAGGCAGGAGATCAAAAGCCTGAACGCAGTCGAGGATCTTATCATTTATCCCCTCGTCGGTCCTCCCACCAGCCTCCGGGCGGTGGCCACAGTACGGGAAGGGTTGGGGCCCGTCACGATCAGACGGGAAAATCAGAACAGAATCGTCGAAGTGACGGCAGACGTCGTGGGAACGGAAAGGAGCCTGGGCGAAGTCATGGCCGATATCTCAGGGAAACTGCGAGGGCTTGATTTGCCGGAAGGATACTCGATCTTCTACGGCGGACAGGAAGAAACGATTCGCGAAAACAACAGGATTCTCGCAACAATCATCCTGCTGGCGATCTTCCTTGTGTATGTGGTCATGGCAGTACAGTACGAGTCGCTGCTTAATCCCTTCGTCATCCTTTCAACGATTCCGCTCGCGCTGATCGGCGTGATTCTCTCCTTGTTTGTGACCGGTATTCCTGTCGGAGCCACCGTTATGCTTGGAGTGATCCTGTTGGCGGGGATTGTGGTTAACAACTCCATTATTCTTGTCGAATTCATAGAAATTCTTCGGACCGAAAAAGGGTTGGCAAAGACGGACGCCGTTCTGGCAGCCGGACCCATCAGACTTCGTCCAATCCTCATGACAACGGCGACGACCGTTGTCGGCATGCTGCCGCTGGCGCTCGGACTTGGCGAGGGCTCAGAGGTGCTTCAGCCGTTGGCCGTTGCAACCATCGGTGGGCTGTTGTTTTCCACGATTGTCTCCCTGCTCATCATTCCATGTGCCTACCTGCTGTTCCAGGACGCCAAGGAGCGTGTTGCTGCAGTGTTCCGGAAGGAACAAACGGCTCGTGTGGCAGCGGCGGCAGAGGATTCCGTGGAAGCTGTTGCGAAGTGATCCCATCATTGGTTCAGGAGCCGCGCCGGGCCGCAAACGCCCCGACGGCTCCTTGTTGCATCCGCTTCACCCCTTTCCTATATTTCCTCTCTGAATTTCCACCAACCGGACACACCGATGAGTTCAAAAGACATCAGGATGTTGCAGGAACTAAGGAAGAATGCCCTCGCGGGGGGCGGACAGGAGCGGATTGATGACCAGCACAAGAAGGGGAAGCTGACCGCCAGAGAGCGGCTGGATCTCCTTCTGGATCCCGGAAGCTTCGAAGAGCTCGGGATGTTTGTCCGACACCGCTCCTCGGATTTCGGCCTGGACAAACAGAAAATTCCCGGAGACGGCGTGGTGACCGGATTCGGAACGATCAACGGTCGCCCGGTGGCCGTGTACAGCCAGGATTTCACGGTCTTCGGTGGGTCGCTTTCGGAGGCTCATGCAGAAAAAATTTGCCGCGTGATGGACCACGCGCTGAAGGTTGGAATTCCGGTCATTGGTCTGAACGATTCCGGCGGCGCGAGAATTCAGGAGGGGGTGGTGAGCCTTGGCGGATACGCGGATATCTTCCTTCGCAACACGCTGGCGTCAGGTGTCGTACCACAGATATCGGCCATCATGGGGCCCTGTGCCGGCGGAGCGGTCTACTCTCCCGCTATCACCGACTTTGTGGTGATGGTGAAGCACACGAGTTATATGTTTGTGACAGGACCGAACGTTGTGAAGACAGTCACCCATGAAGACGTGTCGTTTGAGGACCTGGGCGGTGCCACGACGCACGCCACAAAGAGCGGTGTGGCTCATTTTGCGACGGAGAATGAAGGGGAATGCCTGGAGACAATCAAAAAACTGCTGATGTACCTCCCTTCAAACAACGTTGATGATCCACCGCGGGTGGACACGGGCGATGATGCGGGCAGGATGGACGAACGCCTGGATGCGATCATTCCGGAAAATCCCAACAAGCCGTATGACATGAAGGAGATCATACGAGCGGTGGTGGATCGCGGAGAGTTTCTGGAAGTCCATGAGCAGTTCGCCCCCAACATCATCGTGGGATTTGCCCGGCTCGATGGATATCCAATTGGCATCGTTGCCAACCAGCCTTCCGTCCTCGCCGGCGTTCTGGATATCGATTCTTCGATCAAGGGTGCGCGGTTTGTCCGAACCTGCGACGCGTTCAATATCCCCCTGGTGGTCTTCGAGGATGTTCCCGGATTCCTGCCGGGAACCGACCAGGAATGGCGTGGAATCATCCGCAACGGAGCCAAACTGCTCTATGCTTTTTGCGAGGCGACCGTACCGCGTATCACGGTCATCACGCGCAAAGCCTACGGCGGCGCGTATGATGTCATGAACTCCAAACATATTCGGGGGGATGTCAATTATGCCTGGCCTTCGGCCGAAATTGCTGTGATGGGGCCGAAGGGTGCGGTCGAAATCATTTTCAAGAAGGAGATAGCGGCGAGCAAAGACAAGGAAGCGGCCATTGCCGCAAAGGTCGAGGAATACCGCGAAAAATTTGCCAACCCGTACATTGCCGCGGAACGAGGATATGTGGACGAAGTAATCATCCCAAGCGAAACGCGCCCGAAGCTCATCAAGGCCCTCAAATTCCTGGAGAACAAGGTCGATTCCAACCCGAAGAAAAAGCACGGAAACATTCCTCTGTGACGGAAATTGCGTCTTTTCACGGCTTTTGATCCTTCCAATTCATCCTTTTCTTGATTCTTTTTCCGTTGAGCATTATATTCAAACGTTTTGTGAATCTGGAGAGGAATATATTGGTGCAGAGAACCTGCTTCACGGTGATTCTTGGTCTGGTGCTTGCCGGATGTTCGGCGGAGCAGAGCACTTCACGCAATGAATCGAATGCCAACCGGAAGGCACCTTCGCCTGCGGTCCAGAACCCGACGGCAGAGGCCTCCCCCGAACTTCAGGCGTCTCATCCTTCCGCAGATGTGAAATCCCTTTTGTTCGTTGATACGGTGTCGACGGATATCCCCGTGGACACGACGCTCGTCCTCTTGCCGGACTCGACGGCTGAATCCGAACTCGTGGCCCGAAAGCTCGAGGAGGCACGTCAGTTGTATCTCGATGCCATTACGGCGCAGGAATCCGGAGATACAACGGCTTCTCAACTGGGGTTTGAGGAGGCGATCGAAATACTCAACGAGCTCAGTTATTATCCTGATATTGAGAATAATTCCGATTTTTCCGACCTGAGCAAGAGCATTATCGAAGACTATGAAAAGTACATTCAACTTATCGATGAGTTGGGTCCGGATGCGTCGGTTTTCGCTCTGAGAGAAAAGCTGAGCATGGAAGTGGAGGAACCGGAGAGCGGGCATTTGACGGGGATCCTCACGGAAGACATCGTCGGTACGGACGTTCCGCTTCCGTACAACGATTCGGTGGAAAGAAACATTCAGTTCTTCATGGGGAAGGGAAGAGGACACATGGAGCGGTGGCTCCATCTCTCCGGAAAATACTTTCCGATGATGCGGAGAATCTTTGCGGAGGAGGGAGTTCCGCAGGAGCTCGTGTTTCTTTCGATGCCGGAGAGCGGCCTTCGCACGGACGCGCGGTCCTGGGTCAAGGCCGTGGGGCTGTGGCAGTTCATGAGCGGGACGGGTCGGCTGTACGGCCTTCGGGGGAATTGGTGGTATGACGAGCGGCGGGATTTTGAGAAATCAACGCGTGCAGCAGCACGTCATTTGAAGGATCTCTACGCGGAGTTCGGAGACTGGTATCTCGTGCTGGGTGCCTACAACGCGGGTCCGGGACGCATCTTTCGCGCCATCCGAAGAAGTGGATCGACGGACTTCTGGGAACTCCGGCGTTACCTCCCCCGCCAGACCAGGAACTATATCCCGCAGTATATTGCAGTCGCCCGTATTGGCATGTATCCCGAGCGTCATGGCTTTACAGGAATTGAACTGGCGGATTCCCTTGCGTATGAAACCGTGACGATCGACGATTGCGTGGATCTTCGGCTTCTGGCGGAATGTGCCGGAACGGAGGTGTCCGTTCTGCGCGAACTGAACCCCGAACTCCTCCGATGGTGCACACCACCCGGTGTGACGGGCTACAGGCTGAGGATTCCGCACGGAAGCGGCAAGGCCTTTGCGGAAAACTTTGCTAACATTCCGGAGGAAAAGAAGCGCGATTGGGCCGTCCACGTTGTGAGAAGAGGCGAGACGCTCTCCGCCATCGCACGGCGTTACGGCCTGACGGCCGATATCCTGATGGAGGTGAACAACATCCGCAGCGCACGCAGATTGTCCATCGGGACAAACCTGGCCATCCCGATCCCAGGCTCGGCAATTGCTGAAAAGCAACCGTTCGATTATGCAAGGGAGCATAAACCCGTCCGTTTCAGCAGGGTCCCGGGGGAGAGGGCAAAAACCCTGGCAGCACGATCCGCGGGGCGTAAGGTTCGCTCAACCCAGGGCAAAGTCACTCTCGAATACCGGGTGAAGCGAGGCGATACGATCGGACATATTGCCGAATGGTACGGCATCCGGGCGAGCGACATACGGAATTGGAACGACATTGCCTATGGCAGCCATATTTATCCCGGCCAGCGGCTTGATATCTGGCTCGACCCGTCGGCGGCCGAAAGACTGAAACAGGTCAATGAAATGTCGTTTGCGGAAAAACAGGCAATGCTGGCAGTGAAAGAGTCTGCACCGGGACCCGCGGCAAACACCGCGACGCCAAGAGGAGATGGCTGGATTCGATACGCGGTCCGTGCCGGCGATACGCTTGAAAAGATCGCCCGTGATCATGGCGTGACGATTGATGACCTCCGAAGCTGGAATAGTCTCCGCGGAAGCAGGATTTACGCCGGCCAGACTCTTGATATCTACAGCGAGCCCGAGGAACGAACCAGGCTTATTCCCTCGTCTTCTTCGAAGGAGAGCGTTGAATCAACAGGCGATGGGGAAACGTCTGGATCGGTTTCCGTGAATGGGGGGAGAATCCACCGTGTGCGAAAGGGTGAAACACTGTGGGGCATTTCGAAACGCTATGGGGTGAGCCTGGATTTGCTCAGGCAAGCGAACGATGTGGCCGACAATCTGAAACCAGGCGACCGCATTGTAATACCGGAGCAGTAGGATACCCACCCCGCCGATCAGGACGACCGTTCCACTCCTCCCGACCTTTTCACAGTTCCATCCCTGAACACGATTTCCCCTGTGCTGAGCGGGCGAAAGAAGCCCGTATCGTGCGTAACGATGAGATAGGTACGCTTTTCCGGTCTCAAAGCTTCCAGGGCATCGAGAAAGATCCTCCGCTCAGGCTGGCTCAAATGGACGCTCGGCTCATCGAAAGCCAGATACGGCGTACCCATCGCCACAGCCGAGGCAATGGTGAGCAGGCGCCGGTGAGATGCAGGAAGATCGTACGGATGCGTGTCTGCATAAGCCGTGAGTCCAAAGAGATCAAGCGCCTTCTCCGCAAGCTCGTCGGGATTGGAGCGTCCGAGATTCTTGGGGCCAAATCGTACCTCGGCTCTGACTGTCGAGGCAAAGATCTGATCGGAAGGATGCTGGAAGGTCACCGCAACCACGGCCGCCAATTGAGATGTGGCAGTCTCCCTTGTGTCCATCCCCTCCACAGCAATGCTCCCCTTTGAAGGCTTGAGAAGCCCGTTCAGAAGCCTGAGGAACGTGCTCTTCCCCGAGCCGTTGTCGCCTGTCAACAGCAGAAACTCGCCGGAGTTGATTTCGCAGGTGACATCACGAAGAACCGGGTCGGATTCAGGATACGCAAAATGAACGTCATCGAAGACAATGCTCATAAAGCCATTCCTTCCGTCGGCAGGAGGTCGGAAAGACTGCTCAGCGCTTTCAGGAATTCATCGCGCGTCCCCTCGAATCGTGTGGTGCCGTTGCTGAGCAAAATAAACCTGTCGGCTGTCTCGAGCGCGAATTCGGGCGTATAGTCCGTGAACACGATGGTCGTCGCGGGGGAAAGCAACCGCAGAAGTTCCGACAGTTCTTTTCGGGAACGTGCATCGAGGGCATTGGCGGGTTCATCGAGCAACAGGAGCTCCGGTTCAGCGACGACAATTGACGCCAGCGCCACCCTCTGCATCTCTCCACCGGACAGTTTGTACGGATGCCGGTTGGCAAGGTGAGTCAAAGAAAACCTTTCCAGAATGTTTGCAACCTTGCCCGCTCTGGCTTTGTACTCCATTCCCAGATTCTCAAGCGTAAACTCAATCTCGCTCCGGACCGTAGTTCGGATTCCTGAAATCTGCACAGAGGGATCCTGAAGCACCAGACCGACGCGTGGAAACAGCACCTCCAGTGGAATGGGGGTATGCTGTTCCCCGCCGATTGTCACCGTTCCTTCTGCAACGGCCGTTTTGTAATGGGATGCCGCGGCACCGGAAAGGATCTCCAGAAAAGTGGTTTTTCCGGCCCCGGCAGGCCCCAGGATTGCACAACGCGAGCCACCCGGTATGTTGACCCGGTACGACGAGAAAACCGGCTTTGAGGCGGCAAAATAGCGAAATGTAAGGCCTGTGACGACTACGGAAGGACCCATGGAAGGATGATAACGATAAGAGAAAGGACGATGAACAGTCTGCCAATGCCGCTGAGACGGGATTCCCCGCCTCCTTCGAACTCCAGGCGCGTACCGGCATGGTAGCCCCGCAATTCAAGAGCTGTTCCGCGGTCAATGCTCTCGACGATACCGGACAGGATCAGAGGGGACAGAATGGAGAGAAACGATTTCAGACGGCGATCAAGCCTGGAGCGGACCGGGGCGCCCCGAGCTTCCTGCGCTGAGAAAATTCTTGTAATCCGCTCAGGAATAGTTTCCAAAAAATGGACGGTGAGGAGAACAGTCATGACGATCTGGGTGGGAAGACCGGCGCGATGCAGAGATGAGGCCAGGTGGGGGATGGTGACGGATCCAAAGAACACGAGGAGGCTCGTGGCGATCAGAAGCAACCGCGATCCCGTCTTGACGCCGAAGCGGATTCCGGCTTCATATAGCGGCAATCCCGCAACGATGAAGACCTTCCCCTCTTGCAGAAGCAGCCCGTTGACGATCGTCATGACGAATGCAAGAAGAACCAGGGAAAGAAACACCGGGAGGAATCGGCGCCCCGAGGCCTGTGCAAGCGGTCGGAACGGAGGAGCAAGCCTGCGACCAAGCAGCACAATAATGACAGAAACAATCGCTGCTTCGGCCGGAGCGGCGAGGGCGACGGTGAGGAAGAAGACGAGGATGCAGAGCTTGTCGCTGATGCTAAGACCCATGAATGCTCCTTAGCATGGCCGGCGTGAGCACGTTGTTTCCCCCGTTGAACCTCTGCAAAAGCCGCAATGGGAGGTTCCTGCAAAGAATGTAGACGATCAGGTAGGTGACCGTTTTGTCAACCGGATCGGAAGAGATTCCCTGATAAAACACGCTTTCAAGAAGGGTGTTGCCTACGGAACGAAAATATAAGACCAGGACGTCGGTTCCCGAGAGCATGACGCCGCCGAACACATACGCGGCAATGGGTGCCGAGACGACAGCGGCAACGAGTCCCTGCAGGATGCCGCCGGGAACCACAAGGTACCAGAAGCGAAACCACCCCTTGCGCGCAAGAAATCCGGAGAATGCTCCTATTACCGCAACGACCGGAATGAAGAACATCATTGCCGGATTGCCGAGTGCCGAGGCCAGAATGTTGGACAGCGATCCTGCGACGATGGCAGACCAGGGTCCGCAGAGTACCGCGGCGAGGACGGTGCCGATGGAATCGAGATAGAGAGGAATCTTAAGGCCTGCGGCGAGTTGTCCCGACGTGAGATTCAGCGCAATGCAGAATGCGACGAAGGGAAGTCCTGCCCCCTCAACTTCCTTGTCGAATTGGCGCCTGATCGTGGTCCACATGATGTTCTCGTAGCACGGGCTGCTCCGTCGGGCGGTATTGTCACCGGCGGATGGGAGTTGGAGGGAAAGAGCGATTCCGGGATGTGGGTGGGTCGACTAGAGCGTCAATGCCGCGGGGTTTTGCATGAACTTCTTGAAGTCCTGCAAGAACCTTGCCGCCACCGCGCCATCAATGATGCGATGATCGGAGGACAGGGTCACCTTCATTGTGTGACCGATCACGATCGCTCCATCGCGGACTACGGGACGTTCCACGATCGAACCAACAGCAAGAATGGCTCCCTCGGGGGGATTGATGATTGCGACAAAGTCCTCGACGTCGAACATGCCGAGATTGCTGATCGTGAATGTCGATCCCTGATACTCTTCCGGCTTCAGTTTTCTGTTTCGAGCCCGGGCAACAAGGTCTCGAAGCTCGGTATTGATCTGGTCGATCCGTTTCTGCTCGCAATTCCGGATGACGGGCGTCACCAGGCCCTCATCGAGCGCAACGGCGACTCCGATGTGCGCAAAATGCTGAAGCCGTACCTTGTCGCCCAGGTATGCTCCGTTGACGTACGGATGCTTCATCAGAGCCATGGCCGCCGCCTTGATAAGGATATCCGTGTAGCTGAGCTTCAGCTCCGTCGCGTTCAGGATCTGTTCGCGGAAGGCCATGGCAGGCTCCATATCGATGTCCACTGTAACATAGAAATGGGGCGCCGTGGTCTTGCTCTCGGTCATCCGCCTGGCAATCGTCTTTCGAATTCCTGAAAGATCGACTTCTTCAGAAGTTCCGGGAATGATCTCCTGAGCCGGCCGCGCAAATCCTCCAGGAGTCCCTTCAAGGTCGCGCTTGATGATGCGCCCCTGAGGGCCGCTTCCGCGGACGGTATCGAGCCGGATGCCCCGCTCCTGAGCAATTTTCTTTGCCAGGGGAGAGGCCTTCAACCGGCCGTCTGTCTTCCTCTCGTCGCGGGGTTTCGGCTCTTCCCGCCCGAGGGCCTTCTGCGGCTCGGGTGCCGAAACGGCCTTCTCCGGCTCTTTCTTCGTCTCCTCTTTCTTTGGGGCCTCCTTTTCCTCGAGGAGTCCCTTGATGTCTTCGTCGGCTTCGCCGATGATGCCAATCAGCGCGCCAATGGGTGCCTTGCCGCCGTCGGGAACGACGATCTTCCTCAGAATTCCCGAATCGTAGGCCTCGAGTTCCATGTCGGCCTTGTCGGATTCAATCTCCACCAGGGGCTCGCCCTGCTTGACCCTTTCGCCTTCCTTCCGAAGCCATTTGAGGATCTTCCCCTCATCCATCGTATCGCTCAGCTTCGGCATCATGACCTTGGTCGCCATGCGCTATGCCTCACCGTTTCTGTACAACACTCTTTTGACCGCGCTTCGGATCTTCTCGATGTCGGGGAGAGAAGCCTTCTCGAGCGTCCTGGCGTAGGGCAAGGGAACATCCTCCTGGGTCACTCGCTCCACCGGCGCATCCAGATCGTCGAACGCTCTCGATGTAATCTCGAAGGCAAGCTGTGCGCCGACTCCCGCAAACGGCCATCCCTCTTCCACAATGACCGCGCGGTTCGTTTTGCGAACCGACTCGACAATCAAATCGTAATCCATCGGCTTGATGGTTCGTGGATCCACCACCTCGATGCTGATGCCCATCTCCTCCTCGAGCGTTTCCACGGCCTTCCAAACAACGTGGGCAAGGATCTTGGACCAGGAGATGATGGTGACGTCCTTGCCTTCTTTCTTCACTTCTCCTACGCCGATGGGGATCGTGTACTCGCCCTCAGGAATCTCTCCCTTGTCACCGTACATGACTTCGCTTTCGATGAAAATGACAGGGTTCTCTTCCCGGATTGCGGACTTCAGGAGTCCCTTGGCGTCCTTGCAGGTGGAGGGCATGATGACCTTGAGTCCGGCAACATGCGCATAGATTGCTTCGAGGGCCTGCGAATGGGTTGCCGCAAGGCCGTGAGCCGCACCTCCGGGGCCTCGGAAAACGATCGGCACATGGAATTGTCCGCCCGACATCGAATACATCTTCGCGGCGTTGTTGACAATCTGATCGTACGCCACAAGAGAAAAATTCCAGGTCATGAACTCGACGATGGGCCTCAGGCCCACCATGGCCGCACCGATGCCCACGCCGGCAAATCCCGACTCGGCGATGGGTGTGTCAACGACGCGGCGCTCACCCCACTTGGAGAGAAGACCCTGGCTGACTTTGTAGGCACCGTTATAGCGAGCCACCTCCTCGCCCATGAGGAACACGCGGTCGTCCCGCTCCATCTCCTCATCCATGGCTTGATTCAAGGCCTCGCGCAAGCTTACGACCGGCATATTCTATTCTCCATAATAGACGTCGGTCCAGAGCTCATCCACCGACGGCTCAGGACTGTTTTCGGCAAATTCCACGCACTCGTCCACCAGGGCCTTGATTCTCTTATCCGCCTCCTCAAAATACCCGTCATCCGCCAGCCCGGCTTTCTTCAACCGTTCGCCAAAAAGGAGGATCGGGTCGTGCTTTCGCTTCTCTTCGACCTCTTCCTTCGTGCGGTAATGTCCATGGATCGGATCCGACATGGAATGGCCGCGATAGCGGTAGGTTCTGACTTCCAGCAGGGAGGGCTCGTTTGTCTTGCGGGCGTGGTCGACAGCAGCTTTGACCTTGGTATAGACTTCGATGACATCCGATCCGTCCACCACGTCGTTCCGCATGTTGTACGCCGCCGCCTTCCGCGAGAGATCTTCGACAGCAGAAGAGCGTTCCACCGATGTACCCATGCTGTACATGTTGTTTTCGATGATGTACACGACCGGAAGCTTCCAGAGCGCGGCGAGATTCAGGGCTTCGTGGAAGTCGCCGATGTTTGTCGCGCCGTCGCCCATGAAGCACAGACAGACCCGCTTGTCATTCCGGTACTTGGACGCAAACGCAACACCCGCCGCAAGAGGGAGATGACTGCCGACGATGGCATGGCCGCCAAGGAAGTTGTGCTCCTTTGAAAATATGTGCATCGAGCCGCCTTTTCCTTTGGTTGTGCCGGTGGCTTTCCCGAGCAACTCTGCCATGATGGCCTTGGGGTCAACGCCCTTGGAGATTGCCTGGCCGTGATCACGGTAGGCTGTGATCACGTAATCGTCGGGATTGATAGCCCCCATGATCGATCCGGTGGACACCGCTTCCTGCCCGTTGTACAGATGGCAGAATCCCATGATCTTTCCCATACCGTACAACTGGGCGCACTTTTCTTCAAAGCGCCTTACCAGGAGCATGTCATCATACCACTTCAAGAGCGTTTCTTTGGAGAGGCCCGCCAGCCCGGATTGCCCTTCCTTCGGGGGCGCGGCAGTTGCTGTCGTCATTCGTTTCTTACCCACATTTCTTCGAAAATGGACAAATGCTGAACAAGGTAGGAAGAAGTTGCCTCAATTCAAAGGAGATTCTTCGCTCGTTCCTGCCAGATTCACTCAATGCACTCGGCGACCCTTAGCTGGTTGTCGCCGCGGTTCTTGAAATTCCGGAGGCGGTACTTCTGTTGAGTGGATGTATGGACGACAATGAGGTCATCCCCTTCGTACGAACTCGTTGTCTCGTTTTGAATGCTGACCCCGCGTACGTACAGCCAGTAATAATTGCCGCTGGCACGCCAGATCGCGGAGCAGGGGCCCGGAAACGCGTCCGCGGCACGAATCACATTGTCCTGCCGGTTCACATAGTTGCTGAGCACATAGGTGGTGTTGTTCACGGGATAGTACGCCAGCAGGTCGTTGCCCGACCAGGAATCGACAACATTGCTGTGAATAGCCGCGCCATTCAGGATCAAATGATACAGACCCTCGGATGCGCGCCAGTAGACGGCAGGATCAGCCTTGAGCACCTCGGCTGTCCGGTACTGTTCATCATTGCAGGCATCGAAATCCCGTAACACATAGGTCAAATTCGAGGCGCGGTGATAGACAACCAGGTCCGGACCTGCCCAGGCACTGGTGACGTCTTGTTGAATGGCAATGCCGTTCACCGTAAGCCAATAGAGACCGTCCTTTGCCTTCCAGAACACCGTTTCGCTGGTTTTCAGCATTCCCGCGGGCCGTTTTCTGCTGTCGGCATTGGCCTTGAAGTCGGCCAGGATGTAAGTCGTATTGCTTGATGCGTGGTAAACCACGAGATCGTCTCCCGAGTACCCGCTCACGGTCTCGTTCTGAATCTCCCTGCCTCCCACGCTCAGCCAATAGTACGAACCATCACCCCACCAGACGGTGGCAGGGTCCGTGGAGATCTCCACCGGTCCGGCAACGGTGATTTCCGCCTTGGGGGCTTCAGATTTAGGGGAGATGAAGTAGAAATCGCCGATGAGGGACGAGGCTTCCCAGGGAATCTGCTGGGAATTGCTCCGGTTCATGACGCTGGCACGGACGCGTTTAAACACGTCTTCGATCTTGTTCCCGGGAACGCGCATTTGAGCAAGCAGTTCCTCTGTATAGAGACCGTTTTTTCCCACACCATCCGACGCGGTGGCGCCCGGAGCCGTGGCGTAGGCGATCAGCGTTCCCGTCGGGGCATTCATCGTTGCAAGGCCGCGCGTGGCCGACCGAAAGCCGCGCGCAAACGGATTGTTTCTGCATGCGTCCAGAATCACGATATTCATTCTGTTTCGCGCCGCCTCCATCTGGGCGAGAGCGAATCCAGCACTCACCGTTTCGTAATCAACCTCCTCTTCATTGTAGAATTCCGCGCCGACAGGTATAAGATAGTTCTCCCCGTTCACTTGCATTCCGTGGCCGGAATAATAGAACAGTCCGACCGTGTTCGAATGAAGCGATCGGCCAAACTCTCTGATCGCCTTCTTCATTTCGACGAGATCGGCATTCTCGCGGAGAATGACCTTGAATCCACAAGATTCAAGCATCTTTGCGATGTCCCTGGCATCGTTGACCGGATTGAGCAGAGGAGCTTCCTTGTAGTCGGCGTTGCCAATGACCAGGGCAATGCGCTGTTCAGGATTGACCGGAGCAGTGTCTGTTTGCTGTTGAAGCCCTCTCTCCTGGGGGAACACGAACGAGGGCAGTACAAACAGAAAAACCCGCAGTAGTTTGTTCATTGGGTCTCCTGGCATTCTATGGGCATTTGTGGAAAATATTGGATTAACCAAAAATCCGCAAATGGGAGAGGGTTTCAGGAATGAAACAGCCTCCCGAGGGGGCCGATCCTTGACACGAACACCATCCTTGCGTATATTGGCGCCCGCGCTGATGCACACGGCCGAGCCGACGGCCGCATTCCCCCACATTTCCCACCAAGGAGGCTTATGAACAAGTCGATCCGTGTTCTCGGATGGAGCGGGATTCTCGCCGCCACAGCCATCATTCTGATCCTAAGCGCATCAAAACCGGCACCCGCAGAGGAGTCCTCATCAACCACCGCCGATTTGATCAAGCGCGGTTCATACCTCGTTACCGCGGGCGGATGCGATGATTGCCACTCACCAAAAATATTTGTTCAAATGGGGCCGGTCGTCGTGCCCATGGTTGACTCGACGAAAAGGCTCTCAGGGTATCCCGCAAACTCGAAGCTCCCCGCCGTTCCGGAGGGAATCATCGCACCGGATAAGTGGGGTGGAATCGTGACGAACGACCTGACCGGCTGGGCAGGTCCCTGGGGTGTCTCCTTCGCACGGAACCTCACTCCCGATGTCGCGACCGGACTTGGGAGTTGGACGCCCGAGATGTTCATCAAGACCATGCGCACCGGAAAGCAGATGGGGGAAGGAAGAGACCTGCTGCCACCTATGCCCTGGTTCAACTATGCACAGTTGACGGATGATGACCTTCGGGCGATGTTTGCTTTTCTTCAATCTCTGAAACCCATCGAAAATGCTGTTCCTGATCCTATCCCTCCGAAGGGAATGAAGAAGTAGTTTCCTCAATAATCATGAAAGGCCGTTCCACCAGGGACGGCCTTCCCTTTTCGAAGGACGAAGATGGAATTCTCCCTCATTCGATATTGCGCGCTGTTCTCGCTTCTTGCCCCGGCATACCTCGCCGCACAGTACAAAGAGACCGCAGTGCTCAATCCCGGCTCGCTCGCAGGCACGGTCAGATTCAAGAACGCGGAAACCCGCCAGGAACAAATGCTGATCAACAAGGATGAGGCGATCTGCGGCAGGGCGAAGAACAGCCCGTCGGTCGTGCTTGGGAAGGGCGGGGGAGTTAAAGACGCCGTCATTGAAATCATTGGTGTCAGGGAGGGGAAGAAATGGGCGATGAATATGCGGCCCGTTCTCGACCAGCAAGGATGCGAATACGTTCCGCATGTGCTCCTCGCGCCCGTGGGGGCTCAGCTTGAGATCGTCAACAGCGATCCCATCCTTCACAATGTGCATGCGTATGATTTGACACGCGGGGGGCACACGGTCTTCAATATCGCGCAGCCGATCAAGGGCCAAAAGACTGCGATTGAGCAAACACGGCTCAAAACCCCGGGTGTGCTGTTTGCAACGTGCGACGCCGGCCATCCATGGATGGCGGCCTACGTTGTCGTCGCCGATCATCCCTACTACGTTCTTACGGATGCCAAAGGAAATTTCCGCATCGATGGCATTCCGGAAGGGGAATACACGGTGCGGATGTGGCATGAGGGGATCAGAATCGTCGACCGGGAATTTGATCGGAGCGGCGTGAAGAAATACGTTTTCGAAGAGCCTTATGAACTGCGGCAATCCGTGGTTATCAGGAAAGGAACTGTAGCCTCCTTGGATTTCGAGCTGGCGTTGAGAGGGGAACAGGACCGGCCTGCCCGGGTCAAACCGAACGTCAATCCACGGTGATCAGGATTTCATCGCTTCTGATAATCTCGCTTCCCCGCCTGCCTTCCAACACCAATCGATGGCTTCCCTTGCGTAAAGGCCACCAGGTGTGTTCGCCTCGGAGAGCCAGCACTTCCCCATCGCTTACGCGAAGCCTGACATCCCCGACATCAGGGGGTACCTGTGCCAGAATGCGGATGGCCTGATACTCCCTCCGAAGAACGGGATCGAGCTTGAAGAGCTGTCCATGCTGGGGTCGGACAAAAGCAAGGCGTGAGGGCTTCTCATGCCCTGCCTGCAGTGCGAGTGGACGGGCATTGGGGGGAGGAGCCTCGAGTCCCTGCTCACGGGCCCACTCGGCATATTCATCGGGCAGAATCTCAAAGACCCTCTCGACAACGCGTCCGTCGCTGTCAGTAAACCGAAATGACCGATGAACGGTACACCGGGCCGAGGGTGTCTTTCCTTCAATGAACCATTCTTGAAGGGTCCTGCGGCAGGATGGCGCCGGGAGAAGACCTGAGACGGCGCATATGAGCCGACGCTGTAGTCCGTCGGGAGCCGCGAATCCGGCGGGGAGTGGTCCGGCCCGGCTGACATGCAGATACATCATGACATCTTCAAAGATTTGGCCCGCCCCCGTCACACCGGAAACGCCCTTCATCGGCTCTCCGTCAAAATTTCCTGTCCAGACGCCTACGGTGTATTCTGTCGTGTATCCCATGGTCCAATTGTCGCGGTAGTCCTTAGTCGTCCCGGTTTTGACCGCGCACTCGAAGGGAAACCGGAATGCCTGCCCGAAGGCAGGATGCCGGGCGTCAGCATCGCGCAGAATGTCCGTAACCAGCCACGTTGCGCGGGGCTCGAACACCCGTTGGTCCGTGAAAACGGCATCTGGCCTGATGCTTCCGGACATGGTTTCGATGCTCGAAATGAACCTCACGGGGCGGAGAATCCCTCCGTTCGCCAGCGCGGCATACGCACGGGTCAGATCAAGAAGCCTCACTTCACCGTTTCCAAGGGTGAGCCCATATCCGTAGAATGCTGACACCTGATCCAGCGTGGAAAGCCCCGCGCTGCGCAGGCGTTGGAGCAGATTTTCCTTTCCGACGACGCGCAGGACGCGAACAGCGGGAACATTGTATGAGCAGGCAAGCGCAGTGCGAATGCGAACCGGGCCATGGTATCGGCGGTCGTAGTTTTCCGGAATGTAGTCTCCCTCCTGATCCGGGATTCGGGTGGGGACATCGGGGACGACGTCCCCCGGCATGAAGGGCCCTTCAAAAGCAAGCGCGTACAGGAACGGTTTCACAGCCGAGCCGGGTTGTCTGCGTGCCAGCGCGCCATTGACCTGACCCTGAATCCGGGGATTGAAGTAATCGGCGGATCCCACCAACGCAACGATCTCCATGGTCCTGTTGTCAATCACAACCACCGCCGCATTCGTGACCCGCTTGTCCCTCAGGGCCCGAAGATGGCCTCGCACAAGGTACTCGATGTTCTTCTGCTTCTCATAATCGATCGTTGTTCTGATCAGCGTGGCTCCCGAAAATGCGCGGGCTGCCGGAGCTGCCATTTCGACAAGGTGCGGAGCCCTGAAATTCACTTCGGGCGGAATCAGCATGATTGGCTGCTGCAACGCGAGCGCGTACTCGTCAGAAGTGATCATGCCATGGCTGTGCATGGCGGTGAGAACGCGCCGCTGACGGACAAGGACATCCGGGAGGTTGGCGTAGGGGTTCAGAACCGAAGGGGCGTTCGGAAGTCCGGCAAGAAATGCCGCTTCAGCGGGGGAGAGATCGCGCGCAGGCTTCCCGAAGTAATGACGGGCCGCCGCCTCTGCGCCAACAAGCCCGTTCCCGTACGGAACGCGATTCAGATACTGCTCGAGAATCTCTTCCTTTGACTGCATCTTCTCAAGCCGGAGAGCATACCATGCCTCGAGAAGCTTTGCGAAGACGGTTCGGGGATGGTGATAGACGTTTCTGATCACCTGTTGCGTGATGGTTGATCCTCCCGAAACCAACCGCCCCGATCGAAGATTCTGAACCAGGGCGCGAACGATGGCGATCGGATCCACGCCAGGATGAGACCGGAATCGCCGGTCCTCGATCGCAATCGTGGCTTTTGCCAGATAGGGAGACATCTCCCCGAGGACTTTCCATTGTCCACGCCCCTCGTGGTCGTTGAGAAACTCTCTCAGGAGAACCCCGTGGCGGTCAACAACGCGGAGAGAATGAACGGTCTCCTTGCGGAAATCTTCCTTCGGGAGGGGAAGGAAGAGCGAAGCGCAGGAAAGAAGGAAAAGAACGGTGACAAGGGGCTTCATGCGAAACATCCGAAAGCCCGGGTTTCGACCAACACGCGGATCCATGGTGTTTGTGATTCGTATTTCGAATTTCATGCCTCTACCGAATCTTCACTTCAGCCGACCCCGTCTGTCCAAACACCTCCGGTTCATACATTCCTTCGATCCTTGTCGAAGGCATGCTGAACCTACCGTATGAGGTTGCCCGGACCAGGTAGGTCAGCGTGTGGACATTGGCCGGCAGATAGTCCGCGAAGAACAGGGCGCGGTCGTCATACAATTCCCGATGGCGGAACGGGTTTGACCACCACCAGCCCCCTTCCGCCCTCTCTTCCCGGCGCAGATCGGTACCGGATGTCTGAAAGGAAGTATTGATGATCTCAAAGCCGGCGGGGACGGGATCATCCACGACGACGAAGTTCCGCTCCTGGTTCGTTGAGATCGTCAGCTTCACGCGTGCAACAGAACCCGCTATGAACGATCCGTCAGCCGCCATCGGACCTTCGACAGGCTGAACGCTCTTGGTGATCGAAAATCCCTCCTCCTTTGCCCTGCTTTCTCCCTTCGGATAATAGTTCATCCGAATTGTATAGTACAAGCGGCCCGGTCCCTTCTTGGTGATATCGATGGGATATTCCGCTCCCTGAACGAGTTCAGAGAGAGCAAGGGATCGTTGCCTGGTGTCGAACGTCCTCCCCCGGAACATTTCCTTCATGAGCGATCCGCCTGCAAGCTTCACCTCTGCCGTGAATGCCGGTTCCTCTTTTTCATAGACCCGGATGTATGTCGCAAGCGCGTCCACAACGTACAGGTTTTCCTGCGTCGTTCGCCACCGGCCGACTCTTTGCTGATCCACCAACCAGCGGACCATTTTGGGGATAAGGTTGTTCTCCGGCTGAGTTTCAACAAAGGCCTGGAGCAGCAGTGCGGTCGTGCGGGCGTTGGAACCCCAGCACCACGAGGCGCCAAAATCATTGCGCTCCTCGAAATGAGCTGACGTTTGCGAGACCTTTGCCATGTTGGTCAATGCTCTCGTCAGCTCCCCAACCGGGCCCGCATAAGCCCCGGTTGTGTGCAAGGCCTTCAGGAGATACGCCTTCGCGAAGAGCGGAAGCGAATCCTTGCGCGCGTAGAGCCTTTGCATGTAGCCATGATCCGGCCTGCCTGCGATGGCAAGGGTGTAGAGAGAGAGGGCGTCCGTGCAGTCCCAGTAGTACGGGCTTGCCCAGGGCCACCGAACTTCGCGTGCAAGCACCTTCCGGAGATACTGGAAACCCGCTTCCATCGCTTTCCCGCTCACGGCGTACCCCGCCTGTTGAGCGCGAACAAGCGTATACATCGTGTAAGCCGAAAGATACGGCCATGTTTCATCGATGTTTTTCCAGTACGCAAATCCGCCGTCGCCTCGCTGGAACAGAGGAACCTCATCGATCATTTGGGTTACGACCGTCTTGTAATCCTTGTCCTTCAGAATCTCAAACTTGAAGGTTCTTACAAGATCCTCCGCGAGGATCATCGGGAGTACGCGTGAAAGCCTCTGTTCGAGACAGCCGTACGGATAGTCAAACAAATAGGAAATTCCGCCCGAGAGCCCCACAATTCCCGTGGACGCAAGCGTAAACTCCATCGCTCCAAGGTCACCGTAAATGCTGTCGGGGACGATCACCTTTTGCTGAACCGACCCGTCCCCCAGCGTTTCGTACAGGGCGACGGATTCGCGAAGGCGCGGAACCTGAATCGGAATGTTCCAAATCAGTCCGTCCTCATCCGTGTCCGTCCGCGCCCGGAACACAAACCGCGCAGTCCCGATCCGCTCTGCCTTCAGAGGATGCCGCACTTCTCTGGCCTCACCGGGCTTCAACGTGTACCGCACCGTGTCTCTTCCACCGAAAGCGATTCCGGCTGCCGCCGTGACCAACTCCACCTTCTTCTCCTGCTCCGTATAGTTCAGAATAACCACGCCGCCCTCAAATTCATCTCCCACCCGGGCAAACCGGGGGAGGGAAGGTTGGAGGAGGAGAGGCTTGTTCACGCGAAACATGGACTCGGCATACCCAAACTCCGATTCCATCGTGGTTGCGACCGCCATGACCTCAAATGAGGTCAGGTTGTCGGGGAGCTTGAATCGCACAACCGCCTCACCCGCGGCATTGGTCACAATCGAGGGATTCCAGTAGGCATTGGGCCGGAAGTCCCCCCGGGCTCCCTCCGCCATGGCAGCGAGCCTCATCATTTCGGCGCCGCCTCCGCCCTCGTCCTCGCCCTTCTCGTCGTAACTGCGCTGTTCGATCAAATGAATCCTCGTCTCGCTGGTGGTAACTGCCAGGCCCCGTTGACGGTAGAACTGGTCGAACAGCTTCGGCAGTCTGTATCCGATCAGGTTCAGCACACCGAGGTCGGCGACGCTCAGCGCCACCTCGGCCTTGACGCGTTTCCCTCCTTGTGTGTGAACGTTGATTCGTACTTCCACGGTGTCGCCCGGCCGGTACTCCGGCTTGTGAGTGGTGACGGACATATCAAGAAGCTTCTCGCGCGGACTGACGCCAAGATTGATGTAGCCGATCTTGAACGACGGTCGGCCGACGTCGGCTTCCTTTGTGATGGCTGCGGAATCCACGCGCCCCTGGAGGAGCACGACTGACACGAAGACGTTTGGAAGATATTCGCTGCGGATGGGAATGTCGATTTGAGGAGCACTGCCGATCAGTGTTGTCCGGTAATGCCGCAGAATGCCCTCCCGTTCGATCGACACGAGCGCTGTCGCCTGTTCATAGGGAGATTTCACAATGATGCCGGCCGTCTCGCCCGGCTTGTAGTGCGATCTGTCCGAGACAAGCTCGATCCGGTCGTCATTCCCGCGTTCCCACGCTACATAGCCGCTGCCACTGACATAGAAATAAGCGTCGCTGGCGATCCGATTCCCGCGGCCATCCCTGCCTTCGACAGCGACAAAGTAGAATCCTGCCTCCGAAGGGGTAAAAGAGTGTGTGACGGGATCGTTGCCGGTTTCAATCGTTGTTCGCTGGAGCACAGTGTCAACCCGCGAGGATTCCCACCGATAGCGGCCGCCGGTCTCCGCAACACGTACAGAGCGCCAGTATCGCTTGACGATCTGAAGCGAGAGCTTCTGGCCGGAGACCGGTTTTCCCTCCGGTGTCACCGACACAATGTCGAAGGACATCAAAGAATCGGCCTGGACAAACGTCTTGGCCGGTTGTATGCCAATGTACCATTCGCCCCCATGCACAAGCACCGATGTACGGCCCGAGATCACCTGCCGCGCCTGCGACGTTACGTCTGCCTCGATCTGAAGAGACTGCGGCCCTTCCAGCTCACCCGCTATCAGGGAACCTTTGATGACGGCAAATCCTTCGTTGTCCAGTGTGTCATCCGCGGTGGCAATGACCGTGTATCCACGCGTATAAGAAGTAAGGAAGCCGAGCCGGCCGAAAAAGTATCCTTCGTATCCCGGAGGATTCCACGAGGTCCGGTTTGCCGTTAATCGCCAGGTGACGGGCTGGCGTTTCATCGCCCCCCCAAAAAGATACCTGCCGGAAACTGTTCCCGAGACATCATCTCCCAGCGTGTATTCGCCTTTGTTGAATCTCGCCGTCACTTCAAATTCGGCGGGACGGAAGGCCTCAACACGAAAAGATCCCGAAGTCAAGTGAACCCATTCGTCTTTTCCCTTCTTCTTTTGCATGGTCTGGACCGAAACCGAGTAGTAGCCCAGAGGAGCGTCAGGTTTCAGAGGAATCGTTGCGGCAAATGTTCCAAAAGGGGAAAGGCGCGGCTCCTCGACATGGATCTCCTCATTGCGTGCATCGCGCACGATCATCTTCAGCGGAAACGTTGACGGTGGAACCCGCCACGTTCCGTCTCTTCTGATTCTGACAACCGCCTTGAGGTGTGCTTGCTCTCCGGCCTTGTACAGGCCGCGGTCGGAAAAGATCGATCCCTCGACCGGCTCCACCTTCGGATTCCATTCGTACGGCACGGAAAACGTGTAGGGCTCGATGCCCTCTGTCCAGTCCGAACTTGAAAACGCAATGTCGTCGTTGTGTCGGACGATCACCCATAGCCGGGGAGCCGTCCGATAGGAATAGTACTCTTCATCGTCACCGGGACTTTCCATTCCCAGCTTGCCCCAACCGGGCGACTTTACGAACCCATCCTTGTCGGTTGTGCCGCGCCAGAGCACCTTGTTGCTGTCGTTGCGCAGTTCGACCATCGCGCCCCGGACGGGGGATGCATCGTTCAGCATGGTCACCCAAATCAGATTGTCGTTCGGTGAGAACTTTGCCGTGATTCCCATGTGGGTGACCTGAATGAGCGATTTGAGATAGCGGCGGCTGTCCCTGGGAAAGAACTCGTTCTGAACCTGAAGGAGCACGACGCCGGTCTTCGCTTCGCCGAGGACTTCATCCAGATCTACAGGTCGGATTGTCGGCTCATTCCGCTTGATGGAGGGTTTCCAGATTCTGTTCACCGTGAACAGAGACGGATCTTCGCCGACGGAGGAGACCCACTGGAGGATTGCTTCCTCCCAGGCCAGTCGCTGGTAATACGAGTAATCGAGCTTGCGCATCACATCGACAATCTTGCCGGGCGGAATTCGGGCCAATTGCAGAATCACGGAATCGACATTGGTAAAGGTCACGGGGTACTTGTGCGACTCGTACGCTTCGAGGATCCCCTGCCCTGTGACCATGCGCACCGAGGGCGGATAGGATCCCGTTTTGAACGTGAAAACCCTCTGGCCCGTCATGTCGTTTCCGAACATGTCTTTCAACCCCTCAAGAATCGTCACAGTATGCTGGCGTTCGGGCTGAAGCGGAAGTGAGAAATAGACGTTGGCGTCGTGATAGTCGTAGTAGGCCTCGGCTTCAATCGGAAGGGGAGGTTCAAACGTAATGTGGCGGGCCACCTCGCGCTGGGAAACCGGATTGGAAAACCGAAGGTGCAGGGAGTGATTGGGTGGAAATCCGGGCGTGTTGCCGATGCCAAGGCAGGTGAATTCGTTGTACGTCGAGAACGTGACGGCCTCGTCCTTCAACATGCCCAGTAGTCCCTCGGTGCCCTGCAACCCTGCCTTGAAGCGGACGGTCACCTGGGACCCCTTCCTGAATGGCTCGCGGGGGGTAAGGAGGACGCTTTGCTCGGGATAGCGAATGCGCGGCCCCTCGGGGCGAGAAGCGACATACTGAGGGTGAGTCACGGTCTCTCTGCGCTCTTCGATTGAAATAAACTTGCTGACGGCCTGCGGATCCACCGGCTGGTTGAACGTGATCGTGATGGAGTGATTCAGTTCAACGTACTGTTGGCCGCGGTAGGGAGTTGTCGAAACCACGCGGGGACGGGGAGTCTCAAATGTCCATTGGACGGGTTCTGCAAGCGCCTGACCGGGAAGGGAACGCGTTCCGGCGGGAATGGTCACTGTATAAGATGTCGAGTAAGGGAGTGGCTTGTCGGGAATAAAGGCGATCGTCATGGTGCCCAGCCACCGGTACTTTCCCGCGATGGGGGGCTCGAGAACAAGCGGCCCTTCCGATTCATCCTCAGGCACTTCCCTGAGCGGCACCATGGGCTGGTTGAAGGTCGCAAAGATTTGCTGTGACTGATCGATGGTGGCCGTCTGTCCCTTCGGAGACATGACAACGACTTTGAGTGCCTCCTGCTGTTGAGCAAGGGAGAAAGAAACGAAAAACACGAGAAGAGAGTAAAGCCGGGACATGGAAGTCATGGAGGATTCCATTGTGTGCATTTGAGCGCTACGCGATTGAGAAGATTGTGAATGTAGGGGAGTATAGGCAAAGCGGGGAAGAATTGCAATGATTCGGCTGGTGGAGGCCGCCATCGGGTTGGGAGCGGCATGCGGAGATTCTCGCGTTCCTGTGACTTTTTCATGACAATGATCAGACGTGACAGGTGTAGATTAGGTAAAAGCCGGATGGAGTACATATATGCACACGATGAGACACGTTGTCAGCATTCCGTTGATGCTGTTGCATCTGTTGATTGTTTCTGGGTGCGGGTCGTATCAACTTGTACGTCCACCGGAGGAGCCCCAGAAAAAGGCAATCAGGGTTACGACCGTATATGGCCAGGTTTACACGTTTGAGGATTGGTCGCGAAATGATCAAGGGGATTTGCTGGGAGTAGGATGGTTGGGAGAGACGCTACGAGAAGGTCCGCCACGAGAGCATGTTCTCAAAAAGGGGATGATTGAAAAAATCGAGTACTGGGAACCCTCCGGCTGGAAGACGAGGGTGTTTATTCTTTGTGCAATTTTGGTGCTTGTCTTCCTGGCGTTGTCGACGATGGACATGGACTTCTCGGAAATATATGGGACTCTCGCCGGGAACACGATCCTTGAATAAGCATCCACATTCATCAACCTTCTCGTCAGCCGGCGTGAAGGCTGGCGTGTCCCGCAGGGTTTCCTTGACGTCATCGACACGCCAGATGTGCTGTGGTCTCTTCCTCTCGATCGCTTTTTTGTCAGCGTGCTCGTCGACCGTTGAAATTTCGGATTGGCAGGCTATTCCTAACGACACTCCTGTGTGGATCGTTACGAAGTCCGGTTCTGAGATGAAGTTCAATCGGTGGGTATGGAGGGCGGACAGCACATTCATCGGATTCACGGATACTTCTGCCCTGTTCCTTCCGGGCGATAGCATCCAGACAGCTTCGTTTGTGACGAGCGATACCCGGGTTCTTCGCTACGTTGCGGTCATCGGCGGGATTGGCCTCACGTTATTTCTCATCGGCCATACCTTCGATGTTTTCACGGAACTCTTGCATTAGTTGTGGAGGGAAATACTTCTTGTAGGATGCGGAGGAGGAGGGGCCCGGGCGGAGCTGTAGGGAAGCTATTTGACAGAGGGGAGAGCACAAATCGGACCATGCTGGCGCCTTGGTCCTGCTTCAAACCCTGAAAGGCTTTCCTCCCCCATTCCCTCGCCTCTCCTGCGACGGTCCCGTTACTTCATAAAGCTCATCTTCCGGACGATTCTTTGTCCCCCGAACTGTGCATCGTAGATGTAAATGCCTGACGCCAGACCGCTGGCATCGAAGGTTAGCCTGTAAAGCCTCCCTGCCTCGGCTTCACCATTGAACAGTACGGCAACTTCGCGTCCCTGAATATCGTACACCTTCACGGTTGCCTGTCCGCGCTGCGGAACGCTGAACTCTATATTCGTCGAGGGATTGAACGGATTCGGGTAGTTTGGATGAAGGCTGAACGTGTTGGCACTGCCGCCCACCTCGATTTCAACGCCTCCGTAGTAAGCAAAGGATCCGTCATAATCGGTTTGTTTGATTCTGTAGGCATAGCGCCCCGGATCCGGCTTTCGGTCCGTAAAGGAATACTCCTTTGGGGACGAGCTGGTTCCGCTTCCGGGGACAAATCCGACTTCGGACCAATCGATGGATCCGAGGCGTCGCCGTTCGACGGTGAATCCATAGTTGTTGACTTCGCTTGCCGTGGACCAGGCAAGGCGCACGTCGTTGTTCGCAAGCGTACCGGTCAGAGACGTCAGTTGCACCGGAAGTGTTTCCGGCGTCTCGATCGTGCCTCCGCCGGTGAACGTGCCGTTGTTTTCGATTGTTCCTTCGACGATGAACGAGCTTCCCTCGGGGACATTCACCACGGCGCCTTCGGCTATCGTCACGTGGTTGGTCACGGTCACGTTTCCTGAGAGCGATACCATGTCCGGCGTATTGATCTCAAGGTTGTAGAACGTGATGTTGCCGGTCAGCGTTTGCGCTGAAGTGCCATTGAACGTGACCGTGCTGGTGCCGGGATTGAAGACCGATCCGTTTTTGTTTTCCCAGTTGACGCCCTGAAACTCGAGCGTTCCGCTCCCGGCGTCGAATGTTCCTCCCTGGAAGAACGTGATTTCCTGTTTGAAGATGATGGTTCCGTTGCCGAGGATGATTGCTCCGTCGTTTTGCAGTTTCTCGTTGCCGTGGACGACGAGGACTCCGGGTTGGGGAGAGGAGGCGAATCTGAGCGTGCCGCCTGATTGGACGGTCAGATTCAGAACTGTGGCCGTGTCACCCGCGGTGGCCAGCGAGACAGACGGGTCAAAGCCGCCCGTGGCCTGTCCGACGCTGACGATGACATCAAGTTCCGGTGTCGGAATGCCGGAGTTCCAGTTCTGCGGATTCCACCAGTTCTGGTTTGTGCCCTGCCATTGCGTGACCTGCGCGCCTGGCGCCATAAAACCGGGCGTGAGGTCGGAGAGGTTGGGCGGAAACGGTACGTCCAGGACAACGGAGAGCGTGAAAAGGAGAATTGCAGAGAATGCAATTCCGAGAGAAAGCGTTTTTACAAGCGAGGAACGTGTCCTCGTTCGAGCGGGGGGTTGGGAGGATTTCACCGGCGTATGAAGGTTAGGGCTCTGGATGGAACTACATGGCGGACAGGAGAACGAATGTGATTGAAGTCACATATGCTCTCTACATCAGCCTCCTTGCGCCAATGGATTCACCTTACGGCTATCCGTTCTCAAAATAGGGGTTACGCACTTTTTCCGCAAGGGGAGGAGGCTGTGTCCGATTCTCCGTAGAAAAACCTGTCAAATGGAACCAGACGACAAACGGATCGATGATTCTGCCCCAGGGTAGCTACGGCATCGAGCTCACTGGGGCAGGTGGATCTGGAACGACCTCCTACAACCTTACGTCCACAACCGGCCATGAACTGATCTACCGGAAATACGACATGATGGACAGGGTTGTTCAGATCGGGGAATATGTTTCGACTTCCGCATCGGGCAATTTCACGCAGGCAAACGCCGAGAATATTGCATTTCCGACAAGTAGTCAGGTTGCGCAGCACACGTTCTACTATGATGATCCTGCCCCGCTGGCAACATATCCCCTTGCCAGTGATCAGCGAAGCATGAGGGGTCGCGTGTCCTACGTGCAATCCTTTCGTCTCGGCTTATTGGCGCAAACGGCGCTGTATTCGTACGACGACCTTGGAAGGATCGAGTGGATTTCTTATTATAACCTTGGATCGGTTCCCAAGAAGCTCAAATACACCTACGACCTCCAGGGGCGGGTGGTCAAAAAGGAGTACATTGACCTTCAGACCTCGGCCAACAATCTCTTTACCTACTACGAGTATGATCAGGTGGGGAGGTTGACAAAGGTATTGACGAACCACGTGGACAATCCTGGGACGGCAAACAAGGAAGCCGAGTACAGCTGGCCTTGCCCCCGAAAACTGATCAAGTTATCATATAGGATCAAGGTAATGAGGGCAGTTGAGATGAGCAAGAAGAGGCATTCAGTGGAGACAATTATAACGAAGCTCCGAGAGGCAGAAGTGCTGGCAGCGAAGGGAGAGCAGGTTCCGGAGATTTGCCGGCAGATCGGGGTAACGGAGCAGACGTATTTATCGTTGGCGGAAGGAGTATGGGGGAGAGACGCCGGGCGATCAAACGGGTGCTGGAGACATTGGCAGTGTCCGAGAGACGGGCGTGCAAGGCTCTGGGACAGGCCAGGGCGACACAACGCTGGGTAACGATCGTTCGTGAAGACGAAGAACCCCTGACACGAGAGATCATGCGCCTGGCGTGCCAGTATGGACGCTATGGATACCGGCAGATCACGAATATGCTCAGGAACGAAGGCTGGAGAGTCAATCACAAGCGGGTGGAGCGGATTTGGCGGAAAGAAGGTCTAAAAGTGCCCAAGAAACAACCGAAACGGAGAAGGCTCTGGCTGAACGATGGCAGCTGTATCAGACTCAGGCCTGAGAAAAGGGATCATGTGTGGAGCTATGATTTTGTAGCCGACCGGACCAGCGATGGAAAGCCGATCCGGATGCTGACCGTTCTGGATGAATACACGCGGGAGTGTCTTGCGATCAAGGTGGACCGAAGACTGAAAACCGAACATGTGCTGGAAGAGCTCGCAGATCTGTTCGTTGAACGTGGAGTTCCGGAACATATCCGCTCGGACAACGGTTCGGAGTTCACGGCCGAGACACTCCGCAACTGGCTCAAGAACCTCGGCGTGAAGACCTTGTTCATCGAACCAGGCAGTCCCTGGGAGAATGGCTACATCGAATCGTTTAACGGGAAGCTCCGGAATGAACTCCTGAACGGAGAGATCTTTGACACGGTGTTGGAAGCAAGGATCTTAACGGAACGTTGGAGGAAGGACTACAACACGATCAGGCCACATAGTGCTCACGGCGGAAGGCTGCCAGCACCCGAAAGCTACTATCCCCGCCTGGTGGTCAATGCCTGAGCAGGGAAAAACTAACATTCACATTGGCACAACTACTGGGGGCAGGTCAGAGCAGACTGTGGGTCTTTTAAAGTCAAACGGGACTGAGATGGTCATTGGAGGAACCCAAGCGGTATCCACTGGACAAACGGTTAACAGCGCTGCCAACGCTTTGATTCCGAAGAAGAAGAGAGAAGAAGACAACCAACAACAGAGGTAAACGCTTGTGAATACGATTCACTTCGAGAGTGACTGGGGATTACTTCTTTCCAAGAGGTTTAAGCAGGCTTTCTTTTATACTTTGGCGTTCGTGGTTGTTGTAATTGTGGTTGCAGAAATAAAGAACTCGTTTGCAACACCCCTCCCGAACCTACTAGCGATTGGGTTAGGGGCCATCGTGGTCTCATGCATCGTAGGGGCATGGGTGGCACTTACAGGGATAGCAATAATTCGTTTCGATGACTTAGGAATACATTTCGTGACGATTCTGAAGCACAAGTTATCTTGGGGGAAAGAAAAGAGTATTCATTATGGCGAATGCAAAGTCGTGGAAGCATACTATTGGAAGTTCATGAATCACTATTTTCTCCGATTCTATTACAAAGAACATATTGTCGTTGTTCTTGGTGCTTCAGAATGGAAAAGACATTATGACGATATCAAAACTGAGTTGCGAAGACGATTGCAAGCGAGACAATTATCATTTTGTGAGTGATGTACGGACGATTCAGCTGATGCGGAAGCATTCGTTCTTAGGATCGAATGCGATGCGCTTGGTTGTGGAACATCACCGCCAACGGTCAGCTTGTCGGGAAGGCAACGCCCGGTCCCATGACGAGATTCTATTATCTCAAAGATCACCTTGGAAGCATTCGCGTAACAGTAAAGGAAGATAATACGGTTGCCGGATGGGATGATTTTTATCCGTTTGGAATGGCGATGGCTGGCCGCAGCGGCAACAGTGGACAAGCGGATACGAAGTATAAGTTTACGGAGTGGAGTTGACCCCTTTTTTCGGACAGAGAGTTAAGCCAGCATAGCTTGTTGGATTTCAAATACCACTGGTGATTTGTAACCGAGTGAGGAGTGGCGCCTCACGCAGTTGTAAAACACATCCAGATA